>SAMEA3387511__coassemble_3951_pt1 | contig 4914 bp, 2 predicted proteins | sample SAMEA3387511__metabat2_high_PE_032 | metagenome-assembled genome bin SAMEA3387511 (sample SAMEA3387511) | Felis catus | biome: Faeces | place: United Kingdom | collected 2012 | reverse complement strand
CCCTCAAAATGCCAGAGCACTGGGTCTACGCCGGCTGTCTTTACTACGCAACCATTCTGGGCGATGTTACCGAAGAGCACTGCCAGTCCGCCATCCTTGGTGTAGGCATGCTCGAGGTCGCGAATACAACCCTCGGCGCGGTCGATGTCAAGACTCTCCCACTGAGCGTCCTGGCTACCCATCTGGGTAGAGAACTTTCTGCCCGGTGCTGAGTGGTAGATTCTGTCAGCCTCGGCATCAATCTCTGTGTCGGTAATGTCGTATTTCTTCATCTGCTCATCGAGTGTCTTGCCGTCAACACGCTTTACGGCGCCGTTGATCAGACCGCCCTTGTTCAGCTCGTTCAGGATACCGAGGATACCACCTGCGCGGTTGCACTCCTGTACACTGTATTTCTGGGTGTTAGGGCTCAACTTGCAGAGGCAAGGCACCTTGCGACTCAATTGGTCGATGTCTTCCATCTTGAAGTCTGCGCCAGCTTCCTGAGCTACTGCCAGCAAGTGGAGCACGGTGTTGGTGCTTCCGCCCATGGCGATGTCCAGGGTCATGGCGTTGAGGAATGCGTCGCGGGTAGCTATATTGCGTGGCAATACGCTCTCGTCGCCGTCCTCATAATATGCATAAGCGTTCTTAACTATCTGGCGTGCTGCATCTTTAAAAAGTTGGATACGGTTTTTGTGGGTAGCAAGAATGGTTCCGTTGCCTGGCAAACTCAGACCGATGGCCTCGGTGAGTGAGTTCATTGAGTTGGCGGTAAACATACCTGAGCAGCTACCGCAACCTGGGCAGGCGCACTGCTCAATCTGCGTCATCTCCTCGTCAGAAACGCTTGTATCAGCACCCTTAATCATAGCTGTAATCAAGTCGGCGTTCTCACCCTTCCAGCGTCCAGCTTCCATAGGTCCACCTGAGCAGAACACGGTAGGAATGTTCAGTCGCATAGATGCCATGAGCATACCTGGGGTTACCTTGTCGCAGTTTGAGATGCAGATCATGGCGTCGGCCTTGTGAGCATTGACCATGTATTCTACAGAGTCGGCAATGATGTCACGGCTTGGGAGGGAATAGAGCATTCCGTCGTGTCCCATTGCGATACCGTCGTCAACGGCAATGGTATTGAATTCGGCTGCGTAGCACCCCATAGCTTCAATTTCCTTCTTGACGATCTGACCGATTTCATGAAGATGGGTATGACCTGGCACAAACTGAGTAAAGCTGTTCACGATAGCAATGATTGGTTTACCAAACTGCTCGTGTTTCATACCTGCAGCGACCCAGAGTGCTCGGGCACCTGCCATTCTTCTGCCTTCAGTGCAGACGCTACTTCTTAATGGATGTTTCATATCTTTTTTCTTTTATTTCCTTGCTTAAAAGGACTCTTTCGAACCCATTTGTTATAATTTGCCTGCAAAGATACAGAGAATTTATGTAATAGCCAACTAATTTCGCATAAAATTTCACAAAACTTCGTTTTTTTGTTAGAAAAACAAATAAAATGCTTACAATTTATCACAACAGATACTCATTTCTGCTGATTTTGTGCAAAAAAAACAAGAAAGAGCTTATTAACCACACTGAACTCTTATCTTATTAAGATTACCTGACGAAAAAGTATAAAGCGAGGTGGCCAGACATGTAAGAAAGGCAAGAAGAAAAAAAATCCCCCTAAACCGAAGTTTAGGAGGACCTGGTCACAAGACCAAATATCTGAACTACTTATTTCTTTATTCAGCTGCATTGTTATCATTGAATGTAGCAACACGGTTGAACTCAACCTGCTTGAAGAGCTTGTCAGTAGCACCCATACCCTTAGCCTGAAGACGTTTTGCGCTAATCTTGTAAGTCTTAACGAGAATGTTCTTTACAGCATTGGCACGAGCCTCAGAAAGTTTCTGGTTAAGTTCCTTAGAACCCTCTGGAGATGCATAACCCTTAATTTCAACCTTAGCATCTGGATGATTCTTCATATACTGAGCAATCATCTCGATGTTTGGCATCTGGCTACGCTCTACTTTTGACTTACCTACAGTAAACAATACTGTTGGCTGCAAATTGGTAGCAGTAGCTGGCTTTACATACTTAGGAGTCTTCTGGCACTCATTGAGCGCATTCTGGAGATCCTTGATCTGCTTGTCCTTAGCTGCGAGTTCAGAATCCTTGCTATTCAAGTCGTTGCGGAGGTTGTTGATCTGACCATTCAAACCATCAATCTCGTTCTGGTCGCGTGGAGTTACGATAGTGAAGTTGTGAGAGTTGTTAGACCCCTTGAACTTGTAGTTAACACCCACCTTAACCTGGAAAGCAGATTTGTTAACATCAAACTGGCAACCATTGCAAGCACTCTTGTTGTCGTGAAGGAACCAATTCATAGATGGCTCTACATATACCTGCCAAGCCTTGTTTGCGCCAAGGTTGAATGCGAAGTCAACACCTGCGTTAGCTGTGAGGGCATTGAGGTTGCCATTATGAAGATTGAAAGAGTGGTAAGCGCCGATGCCTGCCAATGGGATGATTTCGAATTTACGTGGCTCACCCTTGTAACCCAAGAAGAGGTTTGTTGCATTGATAGTACCGATGAACTTACCGCTTGCACCACGAACCAAAGTCTTATGTGTATAAGGCAGGTTGCGATTACGAGCATAGAGGTCAGCCTCTACAGCAGCACCCCAAACTGGAGTAAACCACTTTCCGAGACGTACACCTACTGAAGGATTTACGTTCTTGAACCATGCATTGTGAGTAGTCTTTGTAGCAGCTCCAACGTTTACACCAAGATACCAATTGTCAAAGAACTTGCTCTCCTGTGTAGTCTGAGCAGATGCAGATACTGCCATTACGGCAGCAGCAAACATTAATACTAACTTTTTCATTTTCTCTCTAAAATTTGATTGTATATAAATTACTTAAAACTTCATTTTCAAGGTGCAAAATAATAAAAAAAATTATTAACTGCCAAATTTTTGGCCATATTTCATGCTGTAAAACATGAAATATGGAGAAAAAGAACATTTTAATATCCTATTTCTCTATTCTATTTTACTCAAAATGAATAATCTGAGCCATTATTGGTTCTATCCGTTTCTATCAGAAAACATCTTCTGAAGAAAGCTAAAGTTCGAAAACCTGAGCGCTTCTGCCTGCGATGGTTACCTGCTTGTTGCCCAAGCCAGAAACCGAGAGTTTCAGCGTGCGAGGCAAGGCATTCACCACTTTAAGCCAGGTTTTGCCCGATTTAGAATCCTTCACCACACTGGTGCCCACATATTTCTTCAGCGCATCCGGCAGACTGAGCACGGATGAGATGTAAAGGTCACCGGCATGCTGACCGAACATCTTCTGCATCTTGTAGCTCTCGCTCGCGCGTACATTATTATTATCAAAGTAAATCATGTCCGGCTGCCAGTTACTGTATCCGTCCTTACACAAGAGAGGAGCATAAGATGTCATTTCTACCACATCACCGTTGCGCTCCACATTGCAGAGGTGGATGCCCTCAGCCAGCGCATTGTCTACCGCATTGGCACCGCGAGATGCATATTCGCCCAGATAAACCTTAGGAGCCTTGCGGTCGTAATGGTCGTAATAATCCTGATGGTTCAGGAACCAGCCCGGCTGCTCGTAATAATGCTCGTCTACGGCATCAATCCAGCGCTTGTTTTCGCGGGCAATCTTCCAACCCTCAATATAATCGGAAGACGGGAAGTGGAACGGACCTACGGTACCCACCACCTCTATCTGAGGATACTTCTGCTTCACTGCCTTGCAGATCATCAGGTAGCGCTGCTCGAAATCGGTAGAGATAAGGTCTTCGTTGCCGATGCCTATCATCTTGAGGTTGAACGGAGCCGGATGACCCGCATCGGCTCTCATCTTAGCCCACTTAGAGGTGGCAGGGTCGCCATTCGCCCATTCTACCAGGTCTAGCACGTCCTGAATATACTGCGGCATCTCGCTCATCGGGATTCCGCCCTGCTGACCAGCCACTCCGCGCTCATCTGCCACAGAGTTCTGACAAGGAACACCTGCCGCCAATACAGGCAGCGGCTCGGCTCCCATATCCTCGCACCACTGGAAATACTCATAGAAACCCAGCTGGCGGGTCTGATGGTATCCCCAGATGTTGTAGGCTGGCTTGCGATCTTTCTGCGGACCCACGCTCTCCTTCCAGTGGTAAATGTTCTTGAGCCCCTGACCGTGGAGCATGCAGCCGCCCGGGAAGCGCACGAAGCGAGGCTTCAGGTCGGCAATGGCCTCGGCAAGGTCTTTACGCAGTCCATGCCCCTTGTAAGTATCTTGTGGTTTGAGACTTACCAAATCTACCGCCACTTTCTGCTCGCCCTTAGGCAAGATGGCGAACCGGATGTTCTTGCCCAGTTTGCCCTCCTTGGTGATGGCTTCGCTGGCGAGTTCGCCCTCATATTTATCGGTCACGATGAGCTGCGCCTTATATTCCTTCCAGTCTGCGCCCTGCACCTTGATTTTGGTCTGGCATACCGGCAATCCCTCCTGGTTTACGAGCGCCAGGGTGAGGTCTTTCTTCTTGGCATCGATGCAGCGGGCGTGCAGGCTCACCTCGTAGATGGCCGGCTGATGCTTACCCTCCTTGCCCTCAACGGCAGCTCCGCGACGTATGGCGATGCCGTCCCAACCTATATTATAAATAGGTGTGGCGCCCAAAACGGCATAATGGGGATTGTTCTGGCTCACCCCGTTTTCGGTGGCGATGCCCTCTTTCTCTACCCCCACCCATGCCGTGGTGGCATTCCACTGATGGCGGTGGTCTTCCTGGTTATACTCAAAGTCGCCGTTCTGCAACATTTCTGCAGAGAGTCCTCCGTCGGCAGCGCGGCTGATGTCTTCGAAGAAGATACCCATCAGCTTGTTGGAGATGCGGTGGGATTTCTGTGGATTGAT
>SAMEA3387511__coassemble_3561_pt1 | contig 5603 bp, 4 predicted proteins | sample SAMEA3387511__metabat2_high_PE_032 | metagenome-assembled genome bin SAMEA3387511 (sample SAMEA3387511) | Felis catus | biome: Faeces | place: United Kingdom | collected 2012 | reverse complement strand
GATAACTTTTTCTAAAACTTTTCGACCTGTACGGTTGAAATTACCCACACGCCCTGGGCTAGGAGCTTACTTGCGAAACTTGAATGCATACTTTTGCACGCAAGCGTATGCTGCAGAATATTCAAGTGGCTCAATCAGACGACTCAAGTGGCTCAATCAGACTACTCAAGTGGCTCAATCAGCGAGTACAGCCGACTGTGTAACCCAGTTCAGTCGAATCCTTAACCCGATGCAGTCGTCTGCGCAACCCGATGCAGTCGAATCCTTAACCCGACACAGCCATATCCTTAACCCAGTTCAGCCACATCAGTTGGTAAACGGAAGTACATTATTTGTTTACCTCATTTGAGTGCTCAATGACTACCAGGGAGAATTAGCCTTTCTGAGGGTACCATCAGGGACAATAACAGGTACCATCAGGGACAATCATGAGTTTTATGATATGCCCGAATGACTACCAGGGAGAATCTTAAAAATACAAGGTACTGAATATCACACAGTTAGATGCAGATTTTTCTCCCCTATACTATACCAAGTATATTATATATATACATTTACATCTTTTACACTATACGTAATACGGGAGGAAAAAGATTTTTTTTTCAACAAATCAGCTTTTAAAATGCATTTTTTCTCTTCAAAAATTTGCATAAGTCTGAAATAAATATTACTTTTGCAACATGAAAGCGCGGAGAATGCGATTCTCCTCCCGATGAAGGACACCGGGAAATGCTTTCGGTTAAGGATTAGAACATAGCTCATTGAGTAGGATTTTCCACCCTGAAAAGTGAGTGATCAAAAGGTAATCCTTACAGGGCATTCTATGCCTGATAAATTTGATGAAAATTTATCGGCATGGATGCGAAGTAAGGTCTTTTGATAGCAAGAGCGATGGTGGAAAACTTTCCTTTGTGATTGTTCATTAATCTTGCGAGGTTATCCTTACTCCAATTCCATGCCGGTTTTCAATAAACAACAACAAGACTTGCCCCAATCGGTAGGCCATTAACAATTTTAAAAGAAACCTACAATGGAACAATTTAATCAACAGCATCCGGGCGGGCAGCAGGCCTTCCCTCAGACAAACCAACAAGAGAAACAACTGATAGCCATCCTTGGCGTACAGGGATTGTCTTACCAGAACTATTCTGTGCTAGAACTCAAAATCGTTCTGCAGATTATCAAGCATGCCCAGAAAGCCATCTTGGGCTATGTTATCCCTTATCAGGTAACTTCACAGACTTTTAATGGCTTCACCGCAGAACAGAGAGCTGCAGACCACACCGATGTCATCATGAAACTGTCGGAGTTTCCTTATGGTGCTCATCATTATCCGCAATTGCGCGATGCCATCAAGCGTATAGAATCCCAGCCCATCCTGCTGCCGTTTAAGCTGGAAAAACAGACATTATACCGGAAATTTGCATGCCTGTTTAAGAGTGAGATATACCAAGACCGGCACAAGAACTGGATGGTAAAATTCCGCTTCGACAACAACGTGATACGGTTTTTCTACAGTTTCGACAAGGGAGTCAGCCGTATCGACCTCAATGCCATCAACCAATGCCGCAGCGCATCGAGCATCAAGTTATATATCATCATGAATTGCTGGGGTGCAAAGGGATTCACCATCTGCAAAACGGCGCATATCCAGCAACTGATGCATGGCAGGGAAGATTACTACAAGACCTGGTCGGCACTGGACAACAAATGTCTGACATTTGCCTGCAAAGACCTCAAGCGCCTTTACCAGAACCACATCATCGACCAGTATCTTACCTATAAGCCTTTCTTTCTGGAAGAGGGTGAAAAAGTGAAGCATCACCTGCCCGAGCACATCACCTTTACCCTGCACGACCGTCGCACTTCTGGCGAAACTGCGGAGGGTGCAGAAGTGAGCAGCGAACTGAGAGGACAGCGGAGCAAACTGAAACTCCGGCTGCAATGCAATTATGATGTGAGCGAGAAGAAGGCTGACCAGCTGAGCAGCTATCTCAGGTTAGATATGATTGGCGACCTGGAGGACTTCTTCCTGCGAAAGGATTATTACATAGCCAACTGCAGGCGTTCGAACAAGAAGATGAACATGGGTGGCTATATGACCACAGCGATGATAGGTTTCTTTAAGGATCATGGTGTAGAAGGATTGTAAAAAATATAAAGCTTATGAATTATCCCCAACGTATGTACAGCAAGACCGAGCTGGGTCTGCTCTACTTTCCCGACACAACCGACGGGGCGACAGCGCGCCGTCATATCATGGGATGGATTAAGCGTTGTGAGCCCCTCTGGAACGAGCTGCAACGTTTAGGCTACCAGGAGCATAGCCAGTATTTCCCTCCCCGCCAGGTATTCACCATCTTCGAATACCTGGGCGAGCCGGGGGCATAAAGAAAAAAAGGGTGTGTCATAAGTCCTTATGACACACCCTCTCTGCCCTTTACCTTTGCTTTACCCTTCGGCCAGCGATTTTCAATTCCCTTCGGCCGGTGACCGTTGGTTCAGGGCGTATTGGGTAATTTCAACCGTACAGGTCGATATTTTTTCGCTATTCCGAAACACAACGAACAGACATTGCTATAGAACGGCTATTTGTATTTTTCTTCCGTACTCCATTTGATTTTGATATCGTGAGATTATATACCTTTCCTGCTAAAAACGTATGCTTCTTTATTTCTTCAGAAGCATCAATCTCTTGTCCAACAGAATTCCACATCTTGAGTCCCGTAATCTTATCCGGCAAGATAAATACGGTAACAGAATTATTATTCTTCAGTTCTTCGTCTACTTTACCTTCATATTTACGAAAGTCAGCATAAATATGCGTGTTAACATTATCAATTTCCCAAGCAGGGACTCCATTGTTAATTGGAGAGAAATGGCCAGTTTTGTAACCCGAGACTGTAACTTGTCCGATATCACCCAAAGAGCTGTCTAAAATAATTTTCACCTTAGCCAAGGCATGCACCATCCAGATCTCTACGTCTTTTTTACTTGCACAATCACGATTGGTAGCCAAGCCATACAACAGATCTTGTGTCAAATTATTGTTATAAGTCATCCTCTTATTTCCTACGTCATAGTGAACAGAGTTGTATGGATAACTGGCAAAAAAATCTAGCACTCCCTTTTTAGGCCAGAAACGCTTGGGTGAATAATTCCAGTTCCCATTATCATAGGTTACTTTCTGACCTGTCGTCGGATCGCCTTCCTTATACATAAACTGAACATTCTCATCCGCATCTCGAAAAGGTTTATGAAAACCGAAAATCTGAATCTCGTCATTTGGGCCAAATTGCGTTTTATCATTCGAGCGAGTATTAAGAATTTCCTTCCAATCTGATTGCACAGAAAACCCAATAGGCTGACCAGATACAGGAATAGCATCCTCCACTTGATTGGTACAGGCTGCACCCATCAAGACAAAGAAAATCATCCATAATTTACTATAAATATTCCGCTTCATATTCCAGATTATCCTTATTAAATCGTTATTTCATCTGTCACCTCATCCCTCTTCTTGCCATCAACCGTTACGCTGAAATCAACAGGATCAAGTGAAAGTATCAAATGAAAGACATACGCTTTTCCTTTTTCAAACGTAAAAGACGGATTAGGAGCTCCTGACTTATCAAGAACTTCTAGCAGATTTTTCTTTACCGTCACCGTTTCCTCAAAATTTCCCTGCTGTACCGTATAAGTTATCGCTAGATAAAACGGTTCGTTCTTCGTCTGAGGGATTATAAAGATATAAGAATCCTTATCATTTGTTACTTTATTTTCTAGATTGGGTAACTGAGGAGGTGCACTTAACTTATATACGATACTATCTTTGTTATCGTTATCTGGTATGTCAGCATTTTTGCCTTCTGGTGTCCAAGTATAATGCCATTTAACACCATTATCGTCGAGAATCCAAGCTCCCGTATTAAGATTCAGATAGCCCTGCATAACAAAGACGCCTTCATAGTATGAGGCGCCATATAGTCTCACCCTTTGAACTTTTATAACTGTACCTTCTTCTAATTTCGGAGCTGTGATATCAAAGCTCAAACGAGCCAAAGCATGCTTAAATTGAAATTTCACTTTACTACCAGGAGATGTTGGTGCTTGTTGACCTGTTTGTTTTGCCCATATCAAATCTATAGGATTTTCGTTAGAAGGAAACAGTATATAAGTATCTGGACTAATATCATCTTTTTGGGCCAGTCCAGGAGGTAGGCTGCCCATTGTTACGAATGAAACATAACGCGCAAAGGCATAGAAATCCACTTTTCCACTACTTGGCCAAAATCGGATATGGTCATATCCCCAATGATTTCCTCTCCAGGTTACGTGTTCAGTATCCATCAGATGAGTATTGCCGTATCTTGCAAAGACACCAAATCCGGCGTTCCATTCCCCACTTTTGAGAAAATCAATATCGGTTACATCAGAACGGGTTGAAGCATCCCGACCTACATAAGCATCAAAGTTGATTTCAGAAGCTGAAGAAGATGAAGTTTCTTCCACAGCTTCGCCGGCACAGCCAGATAATACCAGCTGTGCTACCAAAACATAAAAGGCTAAACGAAGAAACTTCATCTTATGATAATTTAAATTCATTATTTTTATCTCTCCCAAGGATTGTCATTGGAACCGATATTGATATTTTCATCTGTTCCCCAACCATCAACACCAGCATTAATATCACCAGTAACATCAACATCGAATTCGATTGGAAGACCAAGGGTCAAGTTAAGATTATATGCCTTACCCTGCAAGAATTTCTGTGTAATTTGCTTATAAACCTTATTTGTTTGCTCTTTACCATCCTGATAGTGTATAGTGTACTCTACGATAACATAAAGTTCATCTACATTTGGATTTTTTTCTGTTTTAGTTTGAGAGAAATCCTGTGGAATTACAAACAAATATTCTGTATCAAGATTAGATACAGGTTTTTTTGTATGATCTGTAGGATTAACATATGTAACCACCTTATCTACAGAGGACCAATCAAATTTCTGTTTGCCAGTTTGACCTGACCAAAGTTTTGCATCTTTAGTTGCCTTAGACAAATCTATAGTTCCCGATGTATAGAAAGCACCCTTTGTTCCATCAGAAGATCCTGCCAATGTAATCTTTTTCAATGTAAAAGTTGCTTTATTTTCTGGATTAGAAGAATAATCTCCAGTTAAATTTACAGTATAACCAAGTCTAGACAAAGCATGATGAAATTGAAAATTCACTTTATTTTTTGAACTAGTGTCATCTGCTGATATCGAACTCGTAGCATTAGTCCACAACAAATCTGTCTGGTCAGCAATTGTTGTTGATACAGTAAAATTATCAATCTTAGAACCTTCAGTTAACGTTGTGTTTTTTACATAAGGAGCATACGCCAAGAAATCAATATGACCATCTGATGGCCAAAACTTAAGAGGAGAATATGTCCACTTTGTACCTGGACAAGTTACCTTCTGATTGACGAACTCAGGAAAAGAAGCCGTACCAGTATACTTACTAAACACACCAAAACCTTTAGTCTTAAGCGTCTCCTTCGTCTCCACGCTACCACGTGAACCATTTACAGCAACTGCACTTCTTCCCAAATAGCCATC
>SAMEA3387511__coassemble_2013_pt1 | contig 13927 bp, 7 predicted proteins | sample SAMEA3387511__metabat2_high_PE_032 | metagenome-assembled genome bin SAMEA3387511 (sample SAMEA3387511) | Felis catus | biome: Faeces | place: United Kingdom | collected 2012 | reverse complement strand
CGTATGCCTAGTGATGCTGCTTCAACCATCTGGTTGCAAGAGGCAGAAAACCTCTGAAAATGATTTCGGACAAACCAAAAGTACAATTTTTTTCTGCTTTTTGGCGCGCCCGTTATATAAATAATATACACTTTGAAGAGGCTGGATTTTGTAAATATTTGGTTTACAGAATCCAGCCTCTTTTTCTTAATATTTGTGAAATCGATTGCACAAAAATATCAGCAGAAAAGTGAAATATCTTGTTGGGCGGATAGAAATAGTTTGTAATTTTGCGGAAGATAATTCAACTATTCAATTTTAACTTAACAATTTCATTATGAAGAAACTTGCCGCAAAATTATGGGCAGTTTTAATGCTCATGTTGGTCTCCATGCAGACGATGGCTACAGACACGTTTACTAGCAATCGTACTGATTTCCGAGACGAAAGTATCTATTTTATGATGACCACGCGTTTCTACGATGGTGACACAGGAAACAATGTGCTCTGCTGGGACAACCAGTCAGCGCAGATTGAAACAAAAGACCCTTGCTGGCGAGGCGACTTCCAGGGTGTCATCGACAAGCTCGACTACATCAAGGCATTGGGTTTTACAGCCATCTGGATTACACCAGTAGTGCAGAACGCTTCCGGTTATGATTACCATGGTTATCATGCCATGGATTTCCAGCATGTTGACTGCCGTTATCAGAGCAGCGATGGTAGCAAGGACGGTGACGCCATGTTCCAGGAACTCATTGATAAGGCACATAAAAAGGGTATCAAGATCATCCTCGACGTCGTGCTCAACCACACCGGTAACTTCGGTGAGCAGACACTCTGCAAGGAGTTCGACCGTGATACCGACTTGGCTACTCAGGCACTCATCGATGCCTGTATGATTCCTAATGAGGAGAAGTTGGGGTCCGACTATCTTACAAGTGTCGCTTATGAGCAGTATCAGCGTCGTCTTGCCTTGATGAAGAACATACGTGGCAAGAACCAGGATGTTCACAACTACTGGCACCACTTTGGTGACTTTAACTGGGACTTTCCTAACCGCTGGTGGGCTCAGATTGCAGGTGACTGCGTGGATCTGAACACCGAGAACGACTATGTGGCAGATTATCTCGTGAAGTGCTATGGCAGCTTTATCAAGATGGGTGTCGATGGATTCCGTATCGATACTTCCGGTCACATCTCACGTCTTACCTTCTGCAAGCAGTTTATTCCTCAGTTTACAGCTCTTGGTGAGCAGTATAAGGAAAAGCGATTGAACCAGGCACCTTTCTTCATGTATGGTGAGGTTTGCGCCCGTTACAGTGATGTCACTTACCGTGGTCAGGATAACCTCTCTTGCTATTATTACACATGGCAGGCTCCACAGGACTTGCTCGACAAATGGGATGGCAGCCAGTCTTACTGGGATACACAGGTACTCTTTGATAAAGCCAATGGCGGTACAGGTGTGGATGACCATCAGATGGCTCTCTGTGAGTCAGACAATGCCCCAACACCAACAAGCGACAATACCTTTATGGTGAATGGTAAGTGGCATGAGCCAGACTATTCTCAGGCAAGCGGTTTCCATGTGATCGACTTCCCATTGCACTACAACTTCGGTAATGCTGCCGCCGCATACGGTTTGGCAAAGTCAGGTGACAAGAGATATAATGATGCTACTTATAATGTTGTATATGTAGACAGCCACGACTACGGTCCTCAGCAAACCAACGACCAATTCCGTTTCTCTGGTGATGATGCTCAGTGGGCAGAGAATCTCTCTCTGATGTTTACCTTCCGTGGTATTCCATGTCTCTATTATGGTTCTGAGGTTGGTTTCCGTCGCGGTGCTCCGATTGACAGAGGTCCTCACGGTCCTCTTTCAGAAACTGGTCGTGCTTACTTCGGTGGTTACCTCACTGGTGATGTAGAAGCCAACGATTTCGGTGACTACACAGCTACAGGCAATGTGGCTGCTACATTGAATCATGATGTCGCTCAGCACCTCATCCGTCTGAACAAGATTCGTCAGGCTGTTCCTGCTTTGCGTAAGGGTCAGTGGACTGACGATGGTTGTACTCCTGCTGATGGCGGTATCGCCTTCAAGCGTGCTTATAAGAATGACAGCTATGCACTCGTAGCCATCAATGGTGGTGCAACATTCACCGATTGCCCTGATGGTACTTATACCGACGTGGTAACAGGCAAGACTTACACAGGTTCTACTATTACCGTTGATGCTCCTGCTACTCAGGGTCAGCTCCGTGTTCTCGTGAAGGACTGGAAGGGCGGTCAGATAGGTGAGGATGGTCCTTTCATCTATAATGAGACTCCTAAGTCTAAGTCAGAGGCTGAACAGGCTTACGATGGTCATGAGGAAGATGGTACAACTTGGGTTGAGCCACAGACTAATGAGTTTGGTTTGAAGTTTTCTCAGGCTGGTGGTACATTCCGCACCAATACTGTTACTGTAGAGGTAAGTCTTAGCGGTAAGGCAACTTCAGGTTGGTTCCAGGTTGAAGGTCAGGACAAGGTTGAGTTGGCTCCTGGCGAGAACAAGACATTCACTATCGGTGAAAACATGAACTTCAAGCAGAGCAAGACTGTAACATGGTATGCTAAGAACGACAAGAGTGAGAAGAATGGTTCTGTATCCTTCACCAAGGTAGACCCTAACGCATCTATCACCGTATATGTAAAGGCAGACAAGGCTCCAACTATCTATGCTTGGGTTCCTGGTACTCCAGCTAAGGAGTTGACAGGTGCATGGCACGGTAGGACTATGGATGGTCCTGAAGAGATTGGTGGTGTCAACTACTGGTACAAGACTTTCGATGGAGTAGAGAGCTTCAATGTGATTCTGAATAATGGTAATGACAAGCAGTCAAGTGACATCACTGGTATCACAGGCGATATCTACTTGGAATACGATGGTGGTTCAAGTGTCAAGACGCTCGATGCTCCTGTCAACACAACAGCCAAGGTTACTTTGAGTCCTAACGGTGGTGACTTCGAGAAGACTATTACTGTAACAGCAACCCTCAGCGACAATGCCAAGAGCGGTTGGTATAAGATTGGCGATGGCGAGCAGGTTAATCTGACTCCTGGTAAGCCAGTTACCTTCACTCTCGGTGCTGACATGATGGAAGGCGAGAGCAAGACTGTAACTTGGAGCGCAACTAATGCAGAGGATAAGGCTAAGACTGGTACTGCTACCTTCAACAAGAAGGCTGAGGTTGTAATTCCTACTCCAACAGGTATCTTCGCTTACTTCCTCGCTCCTTCTGACTGGAATCAGGTTGACTGCTGGGCTTGGAATGATACAGACAACTTTACCGGTGGTAACTGGCCAGGTATAAGCTGTACCAAGACTGACATGAAGAAGAATGGTCTTGATGTTTGGATGTGGAAGTATGATGGCGATTTGACAACTGCTCCTACTATGATCATCTTCAACAACGGCGGCGGTCAGCAGACAAAGGATTTGGCTTTCGAAAACGGTGCAGTTTATAACCGTGACGGTAAGACCAACGAGTCTATCTCAACAGGTATCAACCAGGTAGGTAGCAAGAAGGCTCCTGCTAAGTTGAAGATTTACTCTATCAATGGTGTGAAGGTAGCCGAAGTAAACAAGGTTTCTGATGCAGAATACGTTCTGGCTCCAGGTATGTATATCTGCAATGGCAAGAAGTTTGTTATCAAATAAACTTATCGCTACTTTTGGACTTAAATAAGCACTTCGCCTGCTCTGTAAGCGGGTAGTGTGAGTTTGTCCCCTGCGGTTAGCAGTTTATGTACATAATATCCTCTGAATGAGGCTGATTTTTGCAAATATCCGTTTTGCGAAATTCAGCCTCTTTTTCTTTGTTGTTGCGAAATCGATTGCACAGAAAAAACAATAGAAAAGTGAATTGTTTTATAGTATATATAAAAAGAATTCGTAATTTTGTGGTGTAATTATTCAACTATTCAATTTTAAACTTAACAATTTCATTATGAAAAAACTTGCCGCAAAGTTATGGGCGGTTCTTATGCTCATGTTGGTCTCTATGCAGACGATGGCTACGGATACGTTTACCAGCGATCGTACTGACTTCCGAGACGAAAGTATCTATTTCATGATTACCACTCGTTTCTACGATGGTGATCCTAAAAACAATGTGCTCTGCTGGGACAATCAGGCAGCACAGATTGAAACAAAAGACCCTTGCTGGCGAGGCGACTTCCAGGGCGTCATCGACAAGCTCGACTACATCAAGGCGCTTGGTTTCACAGCCATCTGGATCACTCCTGTCGTACAGAACGCATCCGGTTATGACTACCACGGCTATCATGCCATGGATTTCCAGCATGTAGACTGCCGCTATCAGAGCAGTGATGGTAAGAGCGGTGACGTGATGTTCCAGGAACTCATCGACAAGGCTCACGCCAAGGGTATCAAGATCATTCTTGACATAGTGCTCAACCACACCGGTAACTTCGGTGAGGAGAAGCTCTGCAAGCTGTTCGATCGTGATACACAACTTCGCAACCAAGCTTACATCGATGCTTGTATGACCCCTACAGAAACTTTGGGTAGTGACTACCTGACCATCCTTCCAAAAGATCAATACCATCGTCGTCTTACCATGATGAAGAATATGGACGGTCAGAACCGTGATATTCACAACTACTGGCACCATTACGGTCAGTTCGGTTGGGATGATCCATCCCGTTGGTGGGGTCAGATTGCTGGTGACTGTGTTGACCTCAATACAGAGAACGACGAGGTAGCTAAGTATCTCGTAGATTGCTATGGTCAGTTCATCAAGATGGGTGTGGATGGTTTCCGTATCGATACCTCCGGTCACATCTCACGACTCACTTTCAACCATCAGTTCGTTCCACAGTTTGCTGCCCTCGGTAAGCAGTACGAGAATAAGCGATTGAACAAGGCTCCTTTCTTTATGTATGGTGAGGTTTGTACCCGTGGTCACGAAGCAACCTATAGAGGTCAGGCCAATCTTTCTTGCTACTTCTATACATGGAAGTCTGATGAGTCTTTGATGAACCAGTGGGATGGAAGCCAAAGCTTCTGGGACAGTCAGGTATTGCCAGAGGGTTCTGGACCTATCGGTCCTCAGGCACTCTGCGGTAAGGAAACATTTGGTGACAAGAAGAGCGAAAATGCTAAGATGATCAATGGTGCATGGCATGAGCCAGACTATTCTGAGGCAAGTGGTTTTAATGTCATCGACTTCCCAATGCACTATAGCTACAATACAGCTAAAGATGCATTCCGTCTTTCAGCGGAAGACGAACTCTATAATGACGCTACATACAATGTAGTATATATTGACAGCCATGACTACAGTCCAGGCCCTAACGATCTCAACCGTTTCGGTGGTACAGATGCTCAGTGGGCTGAGAACCTCTCTCTCTTGTTTACCTTCCGTGGAATCCCATGTCTCTATTATGGTTCTGAGGTAGGTTTCCGTCGTGGTGTAGTAATTGATAAAGGTCCTAATGGTCCTCTTTCTAACACCGGTCGTGCTTACTTCGGTGGTTATATCACAGGTGATGTAGAAGCATCAGACTTCGGTGAATACAAGGCTTCTGGTAATGTGGCTGCCTCTTTGAATCATGATGTGGCTCAGCACCTCATCCGTCTGAACAAGATTCGTCAGGCAGTGCCTGCTCTCCGCAAGGGTCAGTGGACTACAGATGGTTGCACTGCCAATGGCGGTATCGCTTTCAAGCGTGCTTATAAGGACAGCTATGCACTCGTAGCCCTCAATGGTGGTGCTACTTTCACAGATTGCCCAGCTGGTACTTATACAGACTTGGTAACAGGCAAGACTTACACAGGTCCTACTATCACCGTTGATGCTCCTAATAATCAGGGTCAGGTTCGCGTACTCGTGAAAGACTGGACTGGTGGCAAACTCATTGAGGATGGTGCTTTCATCTACGAAACTGCTGCTCAGCATAAGGGTGGTCAGACCTATGATGGTAATGAAGAGGCTGGTACAACTTGGATTGATGAGGCTCCTATTCAGCCTGCAAGCGTTTCATTCTCACAGGCAGGTGGATCATTCCGCACTGAGACTATTAACATGACAGTTACTCTCTCTGAAGACGCTAAGTCTGGTTGGTATCAGATACAAGGCCAGGATAAGGTGAACTTGACTCCTGGTGTGAGTGAGAACCTTACCATCGGCGAAGGTATGAACTTTGGCGACACCAAGACTATTGATTGGAGCGCAGAGGGCCAGGACGGTAAAGTGAAGAGCGGTAGCTTGACCTTCACCAAGGTAGATCCTAATGCTTCTATCATGGTATATGTAAAGGCTGCTAATGCTCCTCACATCCATGCTTGGACAACAGGTACAGACGGCAAAGACTTGACAGGCGCATGGCCTGGTAAGGTAATGGCCGGTCCTGTGGAGATTGATGGTGCTAAATACTGGACTTACTCTTTCGATGGCGTAGAGAATTTCAATGTCATCTTGAATAATGGTAGCGGTGCTCAGTCTGGTGATATCAAAGGTATCACAGGCGATATCTACTTGGAGTATGATGGTGGTACAAGTGCCAAGAAGATTGATGCTCCTGTCAATACAGCAGCCAAGGTTACTTTGAGTCCTAATGGTGGTGACTTCCAGAAGACTATCTCCGTAACAGCAACCCTCAGCAACAATGCCAAGAGCGGTTGGTATAAGATTGGTGATGGCGAGCAGGTGGCTTTTACTCCTGGTAAGGCTGCTACTTTCACTCTCGGTGCTGACATGATGGAAGGCGAGAGCAAGACTGTAACTTGGAGCGCAACCAATGCAGATAACGAAACCAAGACAGGTTCTGCAACCTTCAACAAGATGAAAGAGGTAGTTGTTCCTGCTCCAACAGGTATCTTCGCTTACTTCCTCGCTCCTTCAGACTGGAGTCAGGTAGATTGCTGGGCTTGGAATAATACAGACAACTTTACCGGTGGTAACTGGCCAGGTGTAAGCTGTACCAAGACTAACATGAAGAAGAATGGTTTGGATGTCTGGATGTGGAAGTATGATGGCGATTTGACAACTGCTCCAACTATGATCATCTTCAGCAACGGCAGTGGTCAGCAGACAAAGGATTTGGAATTCGAAAACGGTGCAGTTTATAACCGTGACGGTAAGACCAATGAGTCTGTCTCAACAGGTATCAACCAGGTAGGTAGCAAGAAGGCTCCTGCTAAGTTGAAGATTTACTCTATCAATGGTGTGAAGGTAGCCGAAGTAAACAAGGTTTCTGATGCAGAATACGTTCTGGCTCCAGGTATGTATATCTGCAATGGCAAGAAGTTTGTTATCAAGTAGTCAATGGTTAGCCGCCATTACTTTTAGAAACATTTAGTTTATCATATTTCATTTATTTTAGGTTTAAGTACTCCTAAATGACTTGAAAAGAGCAATTTTTCAGTCATTTAGGAGCCTTTTTTGTATATATAAGTAGAAAATATATTAAAGATTTTGGGTAAAACCTTTTTTTTTTGTAACTTTGCCCCCAAAAGTAAAAACAATATAAAAATATAAGATAATATGGCTAAGAAATTTGCCGAGCACAACGGTCTGAATTTGACTCAGACAAACAATGACGTACTAGCAGCGTGGGAGAAAAATGATATCTTCCACAAGTCTATCGACGAGCGTGAAGGCTGCCCTCAGTTTATCTTCTTCGAGGGACCTCCATCAGCTAATGGCCACCCGGGTATTCACCACGTGTTGGCACGTAGTATCAAGGATACATTCAACAGATACAAGACCATGAAGGGTTTCCAGGTTCACCGTAAGGCGGGATGGGATACCCACGGACTCCCTGTTGAACTCGGTGTCGAGAAGGAACTCGGCATCACCAAGAAGGATATCGACAACAAGGCTTCAGAGAAGTATATCTCTACTGAGGATTACAACCACAAGTGCCGCGAGAACGTGATGAAGTTCACCGCTGAGTGGCGCGAGTTGACTGAGAAGATGGGTTACTTCGTAGATCTCGATCATCCTTATATCACCTACGATAACAAGTATATCGAGACTCTCTGGTGGCTCCTCAAGCAGCTCTACAACAAGGGGTTGCTCTACAAGGGTTACACCATCCAGCCATACTCTCCAGGTGCAGGTACAGGCTTGAGCTCTCACGAGTTGAACCAGCCTGGCTGTTATCGCGATGTTAAGGACCTCACCACCACAGCCCAGTTCCTCATCAAGGATCCTAAGGCTGAGTGGACCAAGTGGGGCAAGCCATACTTCATCGCATGGACCACTACACCTTGGACTCTGCCATCAAACGTGGCTCTCTGTGTTGGTCCTAAGATTGACTATGTAGCCATCGAGACCTACAACCTCTACAATGGCGAGCCTATGACACTCGTGATGGCTGAGGCTCTGGTTGGTTCATATCTGAAGGCAGACCAGGAGTGCAAGGAAGGCGATCTCCTGCCATTCGACAAGGAGAAGAAGCAGTGCCCATGGCGCATTATCGACCACATGAAGGGTACAGACCTCGAAGGCATGCACTACGAGCAGCTCCTTCCTTGGGTAAAGCCATGCGAGAAGGTTGATCTCTTCGCACCGGCTTTCGTAACTGAATATGCTGCTGCTCATCCTGAGAAGGTGTTCGCTTCTGAGGATGGTCGCGATCAGTTCGTAGAGATGGATAGCGAGGCTTTCCGCGTAATCCTCGGCGACTACGTTACTACCGATGATGGTACAGGTATCGTTCACATCGCACCTACATTCGGTGCCGATGATGCCAAGGTGGCTAAGGATGCCAACATCCCAGCTCTCTACCTTATTAATAAGAAGGGCGAGACCCGCCCAATGGTTGACCTGCAGGGTAAGTTCTATCTCATCGAAGACCTCGATGCCAACTTCGTGAACGCTTGTGTCAACAAGGAGGCATACGCTCATCACGCAGGCGACTACGTGAAGAATGCCTACGACCCACAGTTTAATGTGGATGGTGTCTGGGACAAGAAGGCTTCTGAGAAGGCTGAAGACCTTAATATCGTACTCTGCTACGAGTTGAAGCAGGAGGGCAAGGCTTTCAAGAGCGAGAAGCACGTGCACAACTATCCTCACTGTTGGCGTACCGACAAGCCTATCCTCTATTATCCATTGGATAGCTGGTTTATCAAGGATACAGCCCGCAAGGAGCGCATGGTAGAACTCAACAAGACCATCAACTGGCAGCCTGAGAGCACCGGTACAGGCCGTTTCGGCAACTGGCTCGAGAACCTGAACGACTGGAACCTTTCACGTTCCCGCTTCTGGGGTACTCCATTGCCAATCTGGCGTGACGAGAACCGTGGCGAGAAGTGCATCGGCAGTCTTGAGGAACTCTATGCTGAAATCGAGAAGTCTGTGGCTGCCGGTATCATGCAGAGCAACCCATTGAAGGAGAATGGTTTCGTTCCTGGCGACTACAGTCAGGAGAACTATGATAAGATTGACCTCCACCGTCCATACGTTGACAAGATTGTATTGGTTAACGAGGAGGGCAAGCCAATGTATCGTGAGAGCGACCTCATCGACGTTTGGTTCGATTCAGGTTCAATGCCTTACGCCCAGCTCCACTACCCATTCGAGGGTGAGATGGCCCGTGGCACAGAGGCAGACCGCGATGCACTCATCCACAGCACCTACGAGGGATATGCTATTCCTCCTAAGTTCTATCCAGCCGACTTCATCAACGAGGGCGTGGATCAGACCCGTGGATGGTTCTTTACCCTGCACGCCATCGCTACCATGGTATTCGATAGCGTAGCCTTCAAGAACGTAATCTCTTCTGGTCTCGTTCTCGATGCCAAGGGTAACAAGATGAGTAAGCACGTGGGTAACGTAACCAACCCATTCGAGATGATTGACAAGTATGGTGCCGATCCTGTTCGTTTCTATATGATGACCAACAGCGAGCCTTGGGACAACCTCAAGTTCGACCCTAATGGTGTGGACGAGACCCGTCGCAAGTTCTTCGGTACCTTATATAATACCTACAGCTTCTTCGCCCTCTATGCTAATGTAGATGGTTTCGATGCAGAGGCTGCTCAGGTGCCATTCGAGAAGCGCCCAGAGATTGACCGCTGGATTCTCTCTTCACTCAATACCCTCATCAAGGGCGTTGACAGAGAGTTGGCTGGCTATGATCCAACCCGCGCAGGCCGTCTCATCGATGCTTTCGTCAACGATGACCTCTCTAACTGGTACGTTCGTCTGAACCGTAAACGTTTCTGGGGTAAGGAGATGAGCGAGGATAAGCTGAGTGCTTACCAGACTCTCTATACCTGCCTGATGACAGTGGCTAAGCTGCTGGCACCATTCGCTCCATTCTATGCAGACGAGTTGTATCACGACTTGGGCGGCGAGTTGGAGAGCGTACATCTCGATAAGTTCCCTGTAGCTGATGAGGCTGCTATCGATGCCGACCTGGAGGAGCGTATGGCCATCGCCCAGAAGATTACTTCTATGGTATTGGCTTTGCGCCGCAAGGTGAACATCAAGGTGCGTCAGCCACTCCAGCAGATCATGATTCCTGCAGTAGATGATGTACAGAAGGCACACATCGAGGCAGTAGCAGGACTGTTGAAGAACGAGGTGAACGTGAAGGAGGTTAACTTCATTGAGGGTCAGGGTATTCTCGTAAAGAAGGTGAAGTGTAACTTTAGAGTGATGGGTAAGAAGTTCGGCAAGCTGATGAAGGGTGTTGCTGCCCAGATGTCAGCGCTCGATCAGGACCAGATTGCAGCTTTTGAGAAGGCAGGCAACATCACATTGAATATCGACGGACAGGAAGCCGTGGTAGAGGTAGCCGACGTGGAGATTATCTCTGAGGATATTCCAGGATGGCTCGTATCTAACGAGGGCAATCTGACCGTAGCGCTTGAGGTAGAGTTGACCCCAGAATTGAAGAAGGAGGGTATGGCTCGTGAGTTGATCAACCGTATCCAGAACCTCCGCAAGGAGACAGGTCTGGAGATTACCGACCGCATCAACGTAACTGTGGCTCCTAATGAGGAGACCAACGCAGCCATCGAGTCATTCGCCGACTACATCAAGGGTCAGGTATTAGCAGACAGTATCGAAATCGGCGACAACGCAGGTGTTGAGACCGAGTTTGATGACTTTAAGTTGAACATTCTCGTAGAGAAGAATTAAATAGTTAGGAGTTAGGAGTTAGAAGTTAGGAGCATTTCCAAACTGCTTGCTTCTAACTTTCTAGCCCTTATTTCCTAAAAACATTAACAAATAACATAATAGATAACATCTATGGCTAACGAAAAACTACGTTATAGCGATCAGGAGCTCGAGGAGTTCCGCGCTATTATTGATGAGAAATTGAAGGTGGCAAAGCAGACTTATCATGATTGCATGGCTCAGCTGAACCACTCAGACAGTAATGATGTGGTAGATACATCACCAACCTACAAGGCTCTTGAGGAGGGTAGTGAAGCACAAAGCAAGGAAGAAATCATCCAGATGGCCCAGCGTCAGCAGAAGTTCATCAAGGGATTGGAAGCAGCTTTGGTTCGTATCCAGAACAAGACCTATGGTATTGACCGCGAAACAGGTGAGTTGATTCCTAAGGAGCGTTTGCGTGCTGTACCTCATGCCACTTTGAGTGTAGCTTCTAAGGAGGCTAGAAAAAAGTAATAAATGGAGAAAACAAGTAAAATTAAATACGGATGGCTCGTCACGGCAATGGTGGTTGTGCTTCTTGTTATCGATCAGATTATCAAGGTGTACATCAAGACCCATTTTTGCCTTGGCGAGTCTGTTCGTGTTACTGATTGGTTTTATATCGAATTTGTTGAGAACAACGGAATGGCTTGGGGTATGTCGTTTATCGGCAAGTTCTGGCTAAGTCTGTTGCGCCTGGTAGCCATCTGTGCTTTGAGCATTTATCTGCATCGCATCATTAAGCGTGGTACCTATCGCTTGTTATACATCATTTTGGTGGCGTTGGTTCTGACGGGTGCAATCGGCAATATGATTGATTCCATCTTCTACGGACTTATCTTCACCGGTGCCTCACCTTATTATGTATCTTATCTTGTGCCTTTCGGCGAGGGGTATGCACCCGTGCTCATGGGCAAGGTGGTAGATATGTTCCGCTTTCCGTTCTTCACCTATACATGGCCTGAATGGTTCCCTTTCTGGGGTGGACAGCATGGTACATTCTTCGATCCTGTATTCAATTTTGCAGATTCCTGTGTATCAGTCGGCATCATTTCTCTCTTGCTTTTCTGTAGAAAAGAACTGGAAGCTCTCGGAGGTGGTGATAAGGAGAAGGAGGTTAAAGATTCTTCTTTTATTGAAACTGCTGAAGAAAAGATAAAGTCTCAATCTCAAGAAAATAAGGAGGACAAGTAATCATGAAGAAAGCTTTTCTTTATCTCTGTTGGATAGTAACCTTTTGTGCAGCCTTCGCTTCTTGCAAGCCTTCGCTGCCAAGAGATGTGCTCTCTAAAGGAAAGATGACGGATATTCTCTTCGATTATCACATCGCTCTTGCTATGGCGCAGAGCGAAGACGGTGGTAGTGAGAAGAATAGTCTGGCTTATCGCGAGGCTGTACTGAAGAAACATGATGTCACCTCGGCAGACTTCGACAGTTCGATGGTTTATTATATGCGCCATACAGAATTGCTGCATGATGTGTATAAGGATTTGGCTGAAAGATTGGATAAAGAGGTGGTTGCATTGGGTGGAAACAGTACAGGAAATAGTGATTTTGACAATCTTACTGCTGTTGGCGATACTGCCAATATCTGGAAGGATGCTACTTCGATGGTATTCTCGCCTGATGAGGGCTTCAACAGTCGCAGTTTTAAAATTGAAGCTGATACTGCTTTCCATAAGGGTGACCGGTTCCGTCTTGATTTCGAATCGCAGTTTATCTTCCAGGATGGTATGCGTGATGGCATCGCTTTGCTGGCTGTTCAGTTCAAGAACGATAGTGTGGCACAGACTGTAATTCATATTCAGAGTGCTCAGCACTATAGTGTAGAACTCGCTGATAATGATAGCCTTGGAATCAAATGTATAAAGGGGTACTTTATGTTGAATGAGGGTGGCTTCAGTTCTGATGCCGGTTCTTTGACGACTCTTAAACTGATGTTTGTCAATAAGATTCGTCTCATCCGTATGCATCCTAAAAAGGTGGCACCGGTTTCTTCTTCTGCAGCATCTTCTGATTCGGCAAAAGTAGATACAGCTCGTAAGACCCGTATACCAGGTCCGAGTGTTCCAGCGCGTCCGGATGGAGCTTTGGCGCCTCCGACCAGTGCACCGGTTTCTATGCCTGATAAACCTATTCAGATGACGAGTAATTAGTCTGGATGTTTAAGATATGGCTGAAATGAGGAGATGCGGAGCCCATCAGGTGATATTGCCGGATGGCTCGATATTGCAGCAGGCTGTGGTAGAAATACAAGAGGGCAGGGTGGTGAACTACTTCGAGTTTCGCGAGGAGTTGCCAATGACCGAATGGTTAGGCGGCGAAATCCGGGTGGAACGCGATGAGGAAGGCATCCTTCGTGCCCTGTGGAACGGAAAAGTAATCAATAAACATTAAACATAAACATTAATAATATGTTAAGCGTAGATCAATTAGAAGACAAGTTGATAGACTTGGCATTTGCTGAGGATATCGGTGATGGCGACCACACAACTTTGTGTTGTATCCCAGAAGACGCCATGGGTAAGAGCCACTTGCTTATCAAGGAAGATGGTGTGTTGGCAGGTGTTGAAATGGCAAAGAAGGTATTTGCCCGTTTCGATCCTACCATGAAGGTAGAAGTGTTGCTTCAGGATGGAACCCATGTTAAGAAGGGTGACATTGCAATGATTGTAGAGGGTAAGACCCGTTCTTTGCTCCAGACAGAGCGTTTGATGCTCAATATCATGCAGCGTATGAGTGGCATTGCTACCATG
>SAMEA3387511__coassemble_1939_pt1 | contig 15193 bp, 8 predicted proteins | sample SAMEA3387511__metabat2_high_PE_032 | metagenome-assembled genome bin SAMEA3387511 (sample SAMEA3387511) | Felis catus | biome: Faeces | place: United Kingdom | collected 2012 | reverse complement strand
TACTCAGTAATCAGTAATCACTAATCAGTACTTGGATGGAAATCCAAAAGATAGAAAAAACATACGGGCGTTCGCCACAGGCGGATGCCCTCTTTGATTTGATGGGGAAGAAGTCGGTTCATTCCATTTTTCTCCAGGGTTTGCTGTGCTCTTCGGCTCCGATGTTCTTTGCTTCTCTGCAGGGGAAGATGAGGCGTTCGGTACTCTTCGTACTGGATGATGCCGATGAAGCAGGCTATTTTTATCACGATCTCACTCAGATGATGGGGCAGGAGAAGGTCTTCTTCTTTCCTTCCAGCTATCGGCGTGCCGTGAAATACGGGCAGCGTGATGCAGCGAACGAAATCCTACGTACAGAGGTGCTGGCGCGCCTCTCTTCGGGAGGACATTTCCCGGTAGTCACTTATCCCGATGCACTGGCAGAACTCGTTGTGGCTAAGCAGAATCTGGATGAACGGATTCTGAAACTGACTGTAGGCCAGCAGATTGCTCAGACCGATGTGGTTCATACCTTGCGCGATTTCGAACTCAAAGAAACCGATTATGTTTATGAACCGGGCCAGTTTGCCGTGCGTGGAAGCATCCTCGATGTCTATTCCTACAGCTGCGAATATCCGTTCCGTATCGACTTCTTCGGCGATGAGATTGACACCATCCGTACCTTTGATGTTGAGACCCAGCTCTCGCAGGCAAAGCGCACAGAGATAGAAATCGTGCCCGAACTCGCCCATATCGAGAGCAACAAGCAGTGTTTCCTCAATTTCCTCTCCGAAAGTACGCCAGTCGTTGCGAAAGACCTTTCTTTCGTTTGCGACCGCATCGGTCAGATCTATACCGAAGGCTTCTCATCGCAGAGCCTTACCGAGCAGCTGGAGGGAGCTACTGAGGTAGAGGCTGAGCGCATCAGACATGACATGAAGACCGAGCTCAACCTCGTTTCTCCGCTCGATTTCAAGAAGGCAGTAGCGGCTCATCTCCGTATCGAGTTCGGCAAGGTCGCTCCGTCAGAGAGTTCGGCTGTGATACCTTTCAATATCGCTCCACAGCCTCTTTTCCATAAGAATTTCAATTTGCTTTGTCAAACTCTGGAGGATTTCCTGCTCCAGGGTTACACCTTATATATATTGGCAGATAGCCAGAAGCAGCAACAGCGCCTGAAGGATATCTTTGAAAGCGAAGAGCTGAAGCGCTACGCCATCCGTTTTACACCGGTAGACAAGACGCTTCATGAAGGCTTTACTGACCATGACAAGAGGTGCTGTTTCTTTACCGATCATCAGATTTTTGACCGTTTTCATAAATATAACCTGCGCTCAGATAAAGCGAGAGCCGGCAAGATGGCACTCACCATGAAGGAACTGCAGGAGATGGAAGTGGGAGATTTTATCGTGCATGTAGACTTCGGTATCGGCAAGTTTGGCGGTCTGGTTAGGGTTCCTACGGGCAACAGCTATCAGGAAATGATCCGCATCGTCTATAAGAACAATGACAAGGTGGATGTTTCTATCCACTCGCTTTATAAAATCAGCAAATATCGCCGCAGCGATACCGGTACTCCGCCTCGCCTGTCTACACTGGGTACAGGTGCCTGGGATAAACTCAAGGACAAAGCTAAGAAGCGAATCAAGGACATTGCGCGCGACCTGATCAAACTCTATGCCCAGCGCCGACGGGAGAAGGGATTCGCCTTCAGTGCCGACAATTATCTGCAGCATACGCTGGAGGCTTCCTTCCTGTATGAAGATACGCCAGACCAGAATAAGGCTACTCAGGAGGTGAAGAAGGATATGGAGAGCGGCAGACCGATGGACCGTCTGGTTTGTGGCGATGTGGGCTTCGGCAAGACTGAGGTTGCCATCCGTGCAGCCTTCAAGGCAGCGTGCGACAGCAAGCAGGTTGCGGTGCTGGTGCCTACTACCGTTCTGGCTTTCCAGCACTATCAGACTTTCAAAAAGCGTTTGGAAGGCATGCCTGTAAGGGTAGACTATCTCAGTAGAGCCCGTACAACGAAGGAAACCAGAGAGGTGCTTGACGCCCTGAAAGAGGGTAAGATTGATATCCTCATAGGTACGCATAAGCTGATATCAAAGACCGTGAAATGGCATGACCTGGGGCTGCTCGTCATCGATGAAGAGCAGAAGTTCGGTGTGTCTACCAAAGAGAAACTCCGTCAGCTCAAGGTAAATGTCGATACACTCACGATGAGTGCCACTCCGATTCCGCGAACCCTCCAGTTCTCTCTGATGGGCGCCCGGGATATGAGTATCATGCGCACTCCGCCACCTAACCGTTATCCGATTCATACCGAACTGGTAACGTTTAGTAGTGAAGTTATCTGCGATGCCATCAATTTCGAGATGAGCCGAAACGGACAGGTTTATTTCGTATGCGACAGAATATCCAAGCTTCCGGAGCTCAAGATGCTCATAGAGAAGCATATTCCAGACTGTAGGGTAGCAATCGGTCACGGACAGATGAAGCCTGAGGATTTGGAGAAAATCATCATGGGCTTTATCAATTACGATTATGATGTACTGCTTTCTACCACTATTGTAGAGAATGGTATCGACATTTCCAATGCCAATACGATTATCGTGAGCGATGCTCATCACTTCGGATTGAGTGACCTGCATCAGATGCGTGGACGCGTAGGAAGAAGCAACAAGAAGGCTTTCTGCTATCTGATGGCGCCACCTAAGAGTGCACTTACTCCTGAGGCGCGTCGCCGTCTGGAGGCTCTGGAGACGTTCAGCGAACTGGGTAGCGGCTTCAATCTCGCCATGCAGGACCTGGATATCCGCGGTGCGGGTAATCTGCTGGGCTCTGAGCAGAGCGGTTTTATGGAAGATCTGGGTTATGAAACCTACCAGAAAATTCTCTCTCAGGCTGTCACAGAGTTGAAGAACGAGGAGTTCTGTGATCTTTATCAGGAGAAGATGGATGAAGGTGCCCAGCTTACGGGTGATGATTTCGTTGACGATTGTGGCATAGAGAGCGATCTGGAGATGTATTTTCCTCAGACTTATGTGCCGGGTGACAGTGAGCGCATGCTCCTTTATCGTGAACTGGACCGTCTGGAGAGTGATGAGGAAGTAGAGGCTTACCGCAAGCGTATGATAGACCGTTTTGGTCCTGTGCCTCATGAAGCAGACGAACTGATGCATGTGGTAGGTCTGCGTAGGGTAGGCAAGAAGCTAGGTTGCGAGAAGATTATTCTCAAGCAGGGCTATATGCAGATGCAGTTTGTGAGCAATGTAAACAGTCCGTTCTACAGAAGTCAGATGTTTAACCGCATACTCGCTTACGTTACCAGTCATATTCAAGATTGTGTTCTGAAGGAAAAATTCAACAAGCGAATGCTTCGCATCAATGATGTGAAGACTGTAGGGCAGGCTGTAAATCTGTTGAATCAGATATCGCAGATAGATTTAGGTAATGAAAAGAAATAATCTGTGTCTACAGTCTATGGGTAAAATCCTGTATCAATTGTGGGAGTAGACAATAAAATAGACTATTGATTTATACTGAAAGGTTATAAATCAGACAACGTTACATGATGATATGTCAACTTTACATGATAATATGTTTCAGTTTAGTGTATAAAAAAACATTGGAATCTCAATATCCCTATTGAACTCCAATGTTTTATTTTTTTTGTATAAGTAAAAGATGATGATAAGCGTTTCACAACGCATTTTGAATTTTCTGTTGCAAAGATACTATTTTCCATTATAATATAGGGTGTAATATTTGGTATTTTATGGGGTAATATTTGATTAAGTTTATAAAAATGACACTGAAAATACACTTATTCAACAAATAATACCTGTAGAATGAACTATTTTATTGCATAAAAATAAAAAAATAGTGGAAAAACACATAAAAAAGTTCTTTATTTCATTTTTTTATTTGTACCTTTGTTCAGGCATACAACAATTTTAAACATATATATAAATATGAGACAGAAAAAGTACATCTTAAGCGAGCAGGAACTTCCTACTCAGTGGTACAACATTCAGGCAGATATGCCTAACAAGCCATTGCCACCGTTGAACCCTCAGACACACCAGCCAATGAATGCTGATGATTTGTCACATGTATTTAATAAAGAGTGCTCAAAGCAGGAACTTGATACAGAGCACGCTTGGATTGATATTCCGGAAGATGTGCTGGAGAAGTACACCTTCTACCGTTCAACCCCTCTTGTACGTGCTTACGCCCTTGAGGAGGCACTCGGTACTCCGGCGCATATCTATTTCAAGAATGAGAGTATCAATCCGTTAGGCTCTCATAAAATCAATTCAGCCATTCCTCAGTGCTACTACTGTAAGCAGGAGGGTGATACCAATGTCACTACAGAGACAGGTGCAGGTCAGTGGGGTGCAGCCCTCTCTTATGCAGCAAAACTCTACGGCCTGGAGGCAGCAGTTTATCAGGTAAAGATTACCATGCAGCAGAAACCATACCGTTCCAGCATCATGCGTACGTTTGGAGCCACTGTAGAGGGTTCTCCTTCCATGAGTACACGCGCAGGTAAGAACATTATCACTCGTGAGCCTCATCATCCTGGTTCGCTCGGTACTGCCATCAGTGAGGCTGTTGAGCTGGCTACAACCACACCAGGCTGTAAGTATACGCTGGGTTCTGTGCTCAATCATGTGGCACTTCACCAGACCATTATCGGTCTAGAGGCAGAGAAGCAGATGGCGATGGCAGGTGAGTATCCTGATCAGGTGATTGCTTGTTTCGGTGGTGGTAGTAACTTTGGTGGTATTGCCTTCCCATTCCTCCGTCACAACTTCACAGGCGAGCGCCATACTGAGTTTATAGCAGCAGAGCCGGAGAGCTGTCCTAAGCTGACTCGCGGTAAGTTCGAGTATGATTTCGGTGATGAGGCAGGTTACACTCCATTGCTGCCAATGTTTACTCTGGGTCATGATTTCAAGCCTGCCAACATTCATGCAGGTGGTCTCCGTTATCATGGTGCTGGTATGATTATCTCCCAACTTCTGAAGGATGGTTATCTGCATGGTGTAGATATCCCTCAGCTGGAGTCATTCAAGTCAGGTATGCTCTTCGCTCAGACCGAGGGTATCATTCCTGCTCCAGAGAGCTGTCATGCGATTGCAGCCACTATACGTGAGGCTCTGAAGGCTAAGGAAGAGGGCAAGGAGAAGGTTATCCTGTTCTGTCTCTCAGGTCATGGTCTTATCGATATGCCGTCTTACGATAGCTTTATCAATGGCGATTTGCACGATTATTCTGTGAGTGATGAAGAAATCCAGCAGTTCCTCAAGGATGTGCCAAAGGTTGACTAAATTATAGTTAACAGTATATAGCAAACAGTTGACAATTATTCTTTGAGATATATTGAAAATAACAATATCACATTATAAAAGAAGCCAGGCTGCGAAAAGCAACCTGGCTTTTTATTTAGAGATTCTATTTTCTTTTATTTAGAAATTCTATTCTCAGTGCGAGACTTCTATCTTTCATTAGAAGTTCAACCACTCTTCGATAGCCTTAGCGATGACATCGAAGCTTGTGGTAGGCTCGAAGCGGGCTACAACCTGCCCCTTCTTGTTAACGAGGAACTTGGTGAAGTTCCACTTGATATCGGCACTCTCCTTGTAGTTAGGATCAGCCTCGCTCAACATCTTGTCGAGAACAGGGTAGAGAGGGTGGCTCTCGTCCCAACCAGCAAAGCCCTTACATTCTTTCAGAAATTTGAAGAGAGGGGCAGCATCGTCTCCGTTTACCTTGATCTTCTTGTAGCGCTGGAACTCTGTGCCGTATGTAAGCTTGCAGAACTGATGAATGCTTTCATCTGTACCAGGGGCTTGCTGACCAAACTGGTTGCAAGGAAAATCAAGTATTTCGAAACCTTGAGAATGATAGGTCTCATAAAGTTTCTCCAGTTCCTCATACTGAGGGGTGAAACCACACTTTGTAGCGGTGTTAACGATGAGCAGCACTTCGTTGGCATACTCCTTGAGGGAAACATCCTTTCCCTTTCTGTCTTTAACAGAAAATTCGTAAACAGTTCTCATTTTTTTTATCTTTATGTATGTGTTATCTATATTTCCGATCTCAACTTATATAATCTAGAGTGCAAAGATACTACTTTTCTCTTAGAATACTTCAAGAGTTTTTTTAAAAATTCTAAAAATCGAACAAAATCATAGATGAAGGAATAAGCGTAATATATATAATGTAGATAGATATTGTATATCTGGGTAAACAGATACCATATAGCTGAGTATATAGATATCGGTTAGACTATAGAATATAGAAGAATGAAATATGTAGACGATATAACTACACAATATCAGTATGAAACAGTATAAAAAAATGCAGGATTTTCACAAACCCTGCATTCTTTTTTTCTTTACCTCTTTTTCCTCAAAAAACAAAGAAAAAGAGGTTTACGATTAATCTATCATTTAACTTTTCTAAGAACTTGTTGCAAAGATACTACATTTTCTTGTAACACCAAACTTTTTCTCAGTTTTTTTTCAGTAAAAAGGGAAAATTAATCAAATACCCCCCCCATTTTTATACTTTTTTGCAATATTCGGTCAAAAAACAAAGCAAAACGGCTCAATTTTATGACTATTCTGCTTTTTTCCTTGTTTGAACGTTTTGCTGTGTACGATAACGAAGAAGGCTGTGCCCGGCAACAACTGAAGATATGTCCTGTAATATGTGTTGCTTTTTGTTAATACAGATAAAAGCAGCCATCAGTAATGATGACTGCTTTTATCTGTAATTATGCGGGCTATCCCTGCGTTCTGTTTCGGTATTCAGTAGGCACGATACCCGTTTCTTTCTTGAATACCTTCGAGAAATACTTAGGGTCGGTGAAACCTACTGCGAAGGCGATGCTGCTCAGTGTATCGTCTGTCTTGCGCAACATCTCGCATGCCTTCTTGATACGTATATGGCGAACGAAGTCTACCGGTGTCATTCCGGTCGTTGCTTTCACCTTATTATATAGTACGCTTCGGCTCATACCGATTTCGTTCGAGATGTCATCAATCTTGAGTTCCGGGTTGCCTGCATTTTCAACAACAAACCTGAAGATACGCATCATGGTTCTGTCTTGAATCTGTGCCGCCATAAATGCCAGCTCGCTGTTTGGGTTAACCGCTTCGTTCTCGGCACTAGTTTCAGCCTGGTTAAGAGCAGGCAGAGGAGCTGCTGCAGGCTGTATTCTCAGGGCTGCTATGGCATCTTTATCGCCAGTTTCCTTCAGTTTTCTGATGACATCCATCTGAATGTTGCGGCGCTGGGTGAGGATAGCCTCTATTCGGCCGAGCAGATAAGGGGTAGAGAATGGCTTGGTGATATAGGCATCAACACCTTCATCAAAGCCTCGCTGCTGGTCTTCTACGCTTGCCTTGGCCGAGAGAATCATTACTGGGATGTTGTTGAGGGTGGTATCCTGCTTAATCTCGTGAATCATCGACAAACCATCCATCACAGGCATGGTAACGTCTGTAAGGATAAAGTCGGGCGTCTCCTTGCGCGCCATTACCAAGCCAGCCTTTCCGTTCTCTGCGAGCAGCACGTTATAGGTAGGCGAGAGGATACTGTAGAGGAACTTGCGCAGGTCGGCATTGTCTTCAACTACCAGTACCGTCTGGTCTTTGTGTTCCGCTTCTTCTTGTGCTTCTTTCTGTTCCTTGCCCATTTCTTCCAGTCGTTCTGCCTCTTCATCCTTTTCTTCTTTCTGTTTGTTTACTTCTTCCAGATAGTCGGATGCATTGCGGTCGTCAATCTGTCCGTTCTCTTTCTCCCTTTCTGCCAGGTCGTAATCTTCCTCGCTCAGACCGCTGTTCGTATGGAAGTCTGCCTTGTTACCATATCTCTGAACCTTGTCCAGCATTACCAGCATCTCGTTGGCATTGTCTGCCACCATTTTCAGCAGTTCCTTGCCCTTTCGGGTGATACCCGGTTCGGTATCCAAAACGGTTTTTACCGGGGCTCCGATGAGCGTTAGAGGGGTTCTCAGACGGTTGGCTGCATCGTTGTAGAACTCGTTCTTCATCACGCTCATCTCGTGGGTTACGTTCTCGTGCTGGCGCTGGTTGTAGGTATAGAAGATTGCGCCTACGATACCGAAGAGCAGAAGCAGCATCAGAAATTTGCCCCAGATGCTCTCCCAGAAGGTAGGGCGCACTTCGATAGGCAGTTCTGCCACATACTTGCTCCATACACCGTGAGAGTTGGTGGCTCTCACCTTGAGTACGTAATCGCCATGACTGATACGGTTGAAGCCGATGGTATTGCTGCTTCCGTTTGATATCCACACGCCTGGAGCTGTAAAACCATCTATGCGATAGAGATATCTGGTCTGATACTTACGCTGATAGTCGAGCGATGCGAAGTTGATGGTCAGATTTCGCTTGTTGGCAGGAATCACCACTTTATCCTTGTGCAGGATAGGTTCCGACTCCTTCTCTCCGCTATAATGGAGGGAACAGAAGATGACTTTAGGCTGGTAGTTGCTCTTCTTCAGCGTAGCCGGATTGAAGGTAATCAGTCCCATCGGGGTACCTACCGAGATGTTGTTGCTTGCCGGATCGTGGTAAGGACGGCTTTGCGAGAACGACATGTTGAAGTCGAAGTCGTTAGGTCCGAACACATTGCACTGGCCCGTTTTCGGGTTTACGCAGTCGATACTCGATTCTCTGATTACCCAGATTCTTCCCTGGTTGTCTTCTACCATGCCCTGTACGATGCCTTCGTTAACATCGATGGCATGGAAGTATTTCATCTTCAGGTTGTCTTGCAGGAGCGATTTGCTCACAATCTCTTCCATCAAACCGCCCTGTTGCGAGATATACATCTTGCCGCTGGTGTGCTCCATGATATTGTTCATATCGTTTGCTGCCAGACTAGTTGTATCGTTCGGTATGTAGTAGGTCTTGTGGTAATTGATCTTTCTTGCGTTTGTAAAGGCATCACTGAAGGTGATGAGACCATCTGTAGTTCCTACGAGAATGGTTCCCGTAGTGGTGCAGCAGATGCGGCGTATGCGGTCGTAGTGCTGTTTCTCCCAAGGCAGTCCGTTTCGTTTACTGATGAAGCTGATACTGCTGTCTGCCGCCTCGTTAACAAGTGCCAGCCCACCTCCGTAGGTACCTATCCAGATGCGTCCGGTGCGGTCGGCTACAATGTCTTGTATCTTGTCGAACGGCAGCGATGACGGGTTGTTGGCATCATAAACAAAGTGTCTTACCTGCATTTTATCTATCAGATAGACACCATTTCCGTTGGTTCCTATCCATGCTCTTCCCTTGATATCGAAGTGGATGGCGAAGATGCCCTTCTCGTCGAAGTTTACTTGCTGTGGCACGATCTGTCCGCTTGGCGACAGGTATCCGATGCTTTGGTAGGATGCGTTGAGCACCTGGATTATACCATTGTAATAGCCAGCCCAGATATGTCCGTCTGGCGATGCATTCACCGAGAACACTTCGTCTTCGCCCACATCCAGCTTGTTGATAATGTAAGGGTGATATTTGAAGACTACCTGTGTCAGGTCGTGAGAGCCTGTCAGCCAGAGGATTCCCTGGTCTGAGAGTACATATTTCGTAATCTTCGGTATGCGGTAGTTGCCCGATGAATTGCTTCTCAGCAGATAAGGCACCAGTTTTCCTGCCTTGCGGTCAAAATAACTGAAGGTTCCTCCTCTTGGCACTACCCAGAGGGTCTTGTGTTCATCTTGTGTGATGAAATTGCTTTCGCAGGTTGTGCGGTCCATCGGGTCGTCCTGGTCGGCAAAGAGCCACTGTGTCTGTCCGGTCTTCGGATTGACAAGGGTTACTCCTATACCGTCTGTAAATGCCCATACCATACCGAAATCATCGATATAAATCTTCTTTACCTCTGCCAGAGGCTGACTCGGGCTCTGTACGTTGATGATATCAAACTTGAAGGTGCGCGGGTTGTAGATTGCTACACCCAGGTTGGTTGCCATCAGAAGCTGGTAACCTGTATTTTTCAGTCCGTTGATACGGGTTACGCCTTCTGGCATTGGTATCATGGTGAGTCGGTTCTGCAGGTCATATTTTGCCAGTTTACCGTCTTCGGTTGCCAGGAACTCATCTTCTCCCACCCCTCTGAGCCATTTGAAAGGCAGTTTGCTTGGAATTTTCGAATGATATATGTATGCGCCTTTGTCGGTAAGCACCCATTCTCTTCCGTGTATATCTTGATGGATGTACCATACATTTCCGCTTCTGAGTCCCTTTTCTCCTACTTTGATGAGTTCTATGTTCCGCTCATCAAAGGTTTTTCCTATTGATCGGATGATGTATTTTCCATCTTCTGAAGTAAACCATGTAGCTCCGTTTTTCAATGGGTATACCTGGCTCACGCGCAGGTCGATGTTGAACAGTTCGTTGAATTTCTGTCCTACGGCAAAGAACTGGCAGAAGTGGGTATCGTATACGTAGAGCTTGTGGTCGTATGTGATACACCACACGTTGTTGTTATAGGATGGTTCTATTTTCAGTATACGGTTGGTTGACAGAACGTCAATATCATCCGGGTTGTCTCTGAAAGTATGAAATTTGTAGCCGTCATAGAACGACAGTCCGTTCCAGGTACTGAACCACATGAGGTTGTCTTTGCCCTGCTTGAGGTCTGAGATGGTGTTGGCAGCGAGTCCGTCTGTGATAGAGAATTTTCTCACATCGCAGTAGGGTACAGCTGCCATCATGATGGTAGAGAGCAGTCCTAATAGGGTGATATATAATTTTCTTTTCATCATTTTTTATTCGTATACGTTTATAAATCGCAACAAAGGTAGTGAAAATAAATGAGATATCGTAGTTTTAGGTGTGTTTTTTTATGTTATTGCATTAAATTATTCCACTTTTCATGTTATAGGGGTAATATTTGGTTGATTTGCTTATGGTTCCTTCTTATGTTATGTCTAACAAAAAACTCCCCCGATAAATGAATATCGGAGGAGCAGTAGGGATATGTTGTTTTGAATTTGATTACTTCTGAATCATCTTCTTTCCGTTCTTGATGACTACACCCTTGTAAGCCTTGGTTACTTTCTGGCCTGCGAGGTTGTAAACAGGAGCGTTCTTTGCAGCTTCATCTGTTGTTATGTTAGTGATGCCGGTAGTTGATGTTGTAGGAGCTATAGTAGGAGCGAGTTCTATCTTGGTATTGAATGGAATGATGATACCAGTATAGTCCATTGCAGTCTCCGTATTAGGTTTGTAACCAAGTTTGAACTTGTCGAAAATCTGCATTGTCTTTTCGGCATCTGTGTAATAGTTTGTGTATTCGCCTTCTACTGCCTTTACGAGAGTAACATCTTTGATAGTAACAAGTTTGCATGCATTTTCCTGTTTTGCAGCCTCTTCTACCGTCATTTCGAAAGGCTTGACAATACCATCTGTAACTTTGATGTCTGAAGCAGCAATGTTAACTAACTCTGGAAGTTTTTTAAATTCATCATAAGAAGCCTCAATTGTTCCATTGAGAATTTGACCTGCTTTATAAGACAGAGAACTCTGGTAGATGTCTATACCACCAGTCTCATCAACTATATAGATGTCGCCAGTGCCTACATATTGTACCTGTGCATTCTTTAAAGTCAAAATAGCTTTATTGCCGACACCAATAGCTTTAAATGCAGCAATGTTATCTACCTTCTTTGTTTCTATAGGTTTGGCAGAACCCTTTTTCCAGATCAGAATTTTTTGGATTTGGTCATTGTTGGCATTTGTAACTTTGATGGTATATACCGTATTGGCAGCCTGGTTGTCTGCAGCAATTTCGTACTGGTGTGTACCTTTAGCACCTGTTGTTTGTGTACTGACAGCTTTATTACCAACAAAAATGTTTCTGGTAGTTTTACCAGATCCTCCAGCAGGGCTGATAATATCAATTCTTTCTACATCAAAGTCAAACTTAGGAAGGTTGATATATGCGTCCTTTTTTCCATAGATGATGGCATTGTTTGATGCAAGATAGTATGCTTTTTCCGGTGCACTGACCGTAATGGTATACGTGCCATTGGTGAAATCTGTTGCATTGGTAATGCCTTGTGCTTTAGAGTCTGGCAGTTTCCAATTGTTTCCTGCAAAGTCAAAAGTTACTTCCTGTGCAAACGTAACGCTAGCTACGAACGCCAGAACCAATGATAATGAATAGCGTAAAAATTTGTTCATAACTTAATAATTTTAAAGGTTTAACGTATAATTAATAAACTGTTGAAACTCATTTTTTTGAGCGCATTCTTAGAATTTACTTTGTGCTAAAAGCATGTTCTTTGAATAATTACTTATTTATGATGCAAAGATACGAAAATTATCGATACGATGTGTTAAGAAAGTGTTAAAACTTTGATACAATATTATCAAAAAGGCGGCTGTTTTTGAAAGAATAGGGATTTCCCCCTCAGTTTGTATCCTTTTCCCCTTTGATGCAGACGAAAAATCCACTACCTTTGCATCGGGTTCAAGAAAGAATGCTGTTCTTCGAGAACTCAAAAGTATAGAAGATATAAGAATATAAATAACTTAACTGATAAATTGATATGAAAAAGTTTACTACTCTTCTCACAATGGCTTTCATAGCTTTGATGAGTATCTCATTCACCTCATGTGATGATGATTCTGATATTGCATACACCCTCGATGGTACATGGAAGGGTAATATGTTGGTAGAATATGGTAATCAGAAGGCCCTCTACTCGGTAATCCGATTCGACCAGAATGATGGCATCTATTCCGGTACAGGCTATTGGATCGATTACTTTAAGGGAAATTACTGGCATGGCAACAATTATATAGCAAACCATATTACCTGGACAGTACGTAACAGAAACATCTATATCACTCTTCTTGATGAGGGTAGCGATGTTGTGATTTACGACTATGCTCTGGGCGACCGCAAGTTCTCTGGATATGTAGATGCTGATAACGGCAACCGTGCTTATTTCGAGCTTTATCGCGATTATGACAGCTATAACTGGCGCGATTATGACTGGGGCTACGATTGGGACTACGATGACGGTTGGGGCTACAGCAAGCAGCATTCGGGCTTGGAGAACACCCAGATTGTTTCTCGCGGAGCTAAGGATTCTGTAGAGTATGTTAAGGTGGCAGATGATAATCAGAAGCCTGTTCGCCGCTTTGTAGTGAAGTAAGGCAATAAGGAATTTAGTTTGAAGAAAGGAAACAAGATATGAAAAAGTTTAATCGGATATGGATGTGGATGGCGATAGCTACAGCATCTTTCTCATTTACCTCATGTGATGATGATGATTATTGGCATGATGATTATTACTGGTATGATGACTATAATCATGGTGGCTGGGGATGGAATCAGGGCGACTGGAACAACGGTTCTAACGGCTCTCAGGATGATTACCTGCTGTCGGAGGCTCAGACTCTTACAGGCGACTGGAGAGGCTCTGTGATGCTCTCTGAACTTGCAGAGGACGGCCAGTCTCGCAATAATTACAGGTTCAATGCCGAGATGACGTTCTATCAGGCGGGTGATAAGGTTAACTCGCTCAGTGGTAATGGTGTAGAAGTGGATTATGCCGATGATGGAAGCAATGAAACCCAGACCCTGAAGTTTGCCTGGTACATCGATAAGAATGGTGATATTTATATCCGTTATAATGATTCTGGTGCTACCTATGTGATGGATGCAGGTGCTAAGCAGTATGGTTTCTATCTGGGTGATGAAAGGGGCCAGGATGTGTTCTATGGTTATATGATAGGAACAGGTAAGGCTAAGGGTGATGTGATGCAAATCGATTTAGTGCGCTACGATCCGAGTGGAGCCCGTAAGAAGACCCGTTCTGCTGCAACCGATTCTGTAGCTCCTGGCTTCGGTAAGGCTACCGGCAGGGCATTCATGCCACATGCTATCAAGAAGTTGCCAAGAAGATGATGATATAAACCAAGAAATGAGGGTGTGTCATAAGTCTGAATAATAGTTGGTGCATAACAGTTGACCACCGCATGCACAACAGGTGTTGTGCATGCGCATATCAGCTGTTATGCAAGCGCACAACAGCTGTTGTGCGACCGAAGATACTAACTATCTCAACTACATATCCTATCTTTTCCAACAACATATCCTATCTCTTTCAACAACTTCAACAACAAGAAGAGGGTGAATCATAAACTTATGACACACCCTCTTCTTTGTTTGTATATAGCCTGATTTATTTGAAGCCCCAAAGTTTCTTGATGACTTCTGCATCTACGTTTTCCACTTCCTTCTCGGTTTCATCAGGGAGATTACAGAAGAAGTCGATGCCGGTTTTGTCTTCCAGCGTCTTGATGTTTACCACATAGTTGCCGAGCTGGTCGCCCTTTTCAAATGCTTTGTTCTCATGAGGGAACCAGTAGCCGAAAGCATTGTATTTAAAACTGTCAGTGTCTTTATTATATTTCTTTTCCAGGAATGCTACAAAGAAATATTTTGGCACAGGGATATATCCATCATGAGGTTGCTTTACGTACTCTGATGGTTTGATATGGCTTCTGTTTTTAACATATTCTATTATGTTTCCGTTTTCAATAGTGCCACCCTTCACTACGAATAGCGTATCTCTTCCTGAGATGTTTTGCTTTAAGTTCTGCTGTTCCATTGCAAACCAAATACCTTTAGATTGGTTAAAGGTAGAATATTGTGGCTGCATATTGGTGAAATAGAAAGTCTGTTTGTTTGATACAGCTGAAACTTGGCGCTCATCAGATGCTATCAGGTGTCCGCGATCATAGCCTGAGTTTTTGTATGGTGTTTCTGCAAATTCTGTAATTCCTGGGTAATACTTAGCCAAGTCTGGGTCATTGATATAATCTCCTAAACGTCCCACGTTACCTCCTTTGTTGCTTTCACAATAGAAGTAGCAAGTCCAGCGCTGTGATTGGAGATTGTCGTCCCATTCAGAACTGAAGTTAACTGCATTATCTGCCATGTGAGTAACCACATAGCTTGAACCGCCTTTAATCTTAGGGAATTCCAGACCATTGATGGCATTCTTTACAACCTCAGGCATAATGGCTGTAGGCATATTCATATTTTGGTTAGCCTTGTTGGTAGATACTCCTGGAGTATTATCTCCCAAACTGCCATCACCTGTGCTTCCACCTCCGGTATTACCGCCACCTGTATTACCGCCACCTGTATTACCGCCACC
>SAMEA3387511__coassemble_1825_pt1 | contig 17252 bp, 10 predicted proteins | sample SAMEA3387511__metabat2_high_PE_032 | metagenome-assembled genome bin SAMEA3387511 (sample SAMEA3387511) | Felis catus | biome: Faeces | place: United Kingdom | collected 2012 | reverse complement strand
GGAAGATTACCTGAAAATCTATCCGAAACCTTAGAAAAATAGAGAAAAAGCAATATTATATGTAAAAAGGGCAAAAAAGTATCATGCTTTTTTGCCCTTATTTAGTATCTTTGCAACCGAAAATGAATCTTTAAACTGTAAACTTAAATAATAAATGAAGAAGATATTTGTTTTATTGATGATGGCATTGGCTACATGCAATATCTCTGCGAAGTCAAACTTTGTGCAGGTAAAGGACGGACATTTCGTTCGCGACGGTAAACCTTATTATTATGTAGGTACCAATTTCTGGTATGGTGCCATCCTCGGTTCAGAAGGACAGGGCGGCAACCGCGAGCGTCTCTGCAAGGAACTCGATAAGATGAAGGAGATGGGCATTGACAACCTCCGCATCCTGGTGGGCTCTGATGGAAAGCGAGGAGTGAAGACCAAGGTGGAGCCGACGCTGCAGGAAGCTCCGGGCGTTTATAACGATACGATTCTTGCCGGTCTCGACTATCTGCTGATGGAGATGGGAAAACGCAAGATGCTGGCCGTGCTCTATCTGAACAATTCCTGGGAATGGAGTGGCGGTTATGGCTATTATCTGGAGCAGGCTGGTTTTGGTAAGGCTCCGCTTCCTAGTATCGACGGCTATTCTGCCTTCAGGAACTTCGTCGCCAAATATGCATCCTGCGAAAAGGCGCATCAGCTTTTCTATGATTATGTGAAATTCATACTTACGAGAACCAACAGATATACAAAGAAGAAGTATAAGGACGACCCGGCTATCATGTCATGGCAGATAGGTAATGAGCCTCGTGCTTTCAGCAAAGAGCAGTTGCCTGCTTTCGAAAAGTGGCTGGGTGAAGCGAGCAAGCTGATCCGTTCGCTCGATAAGAATCATCTGATTTCTATCGGTAGCGAAGGTAAATTTGGATGTGAAGGTGAACTGAACTGTTGGGAACGGATCTGTGCCGACAAGAATGTAGATTATTGCAACATTCATCTTTGGCCATACAACTGGAGTTGGGCGAGAAAAGACCATTTGCAGGAAGATTTGGAAATCTCCTGCCAGAACACAAAGGAGTATATTGATGAACATCTTGAGGTATGCGGACGTATCAGGAAGCCATTGGTGATGGAGGAGTTCGGCTATCCTCGTGATGGTTTCTCTTTCTCAACTTCTTCTACAACAGAAGCACGTGATGGATATTATAAGTATGTGTTCAGTCTTGTTGGCGACAATGCTGCATCTGGCGGTTACTTTGCCGGTTGCAACTTCTGGGGATGGGGCGGCTTTGCCAATCCTAAGCATGAGCAGTGGCAGGTAGGTGATGACTACACCGGTGATCCTGCTCAGGAGGCGCAAGGTCTGAACTCCGTTTTCTCTACCGATAAATCTACATTGGATGTAGTAAAGACGCAGGTAGACAGAATGAAGAAGATTGGTAAGTTATAAGTTTAGTGAAATTGTTAGTTGTTTTAGGAGGGTGTGCCATCAGTTCATGGTGCACCCTCTTTTTTTGTTTGACTTTTTATGATAATACTTTTATGTTTTTTCGTAAAAGAATTGCCATATAGTTCGTTAACTGTTTGATTATGAGAATGTCCCGATATTGCAATAGCTTTTTAATTGCCATAATCTGCCATATATTGCCATAAAAATAGCGATACTCAGGCGTTTTTGGTGATTTTTAGCGGTGTTTTTGATGCTGTTTTTTCCCGTATAATCTCCAATGCTGTTCCCGAAATTGCGTCCCGACGTAGCATCTGGTACGTCCCGACGCAGTAACAGATGCGTCCCGACGCAGCTCCAGATACGTCGCGACGTAATTTTAGATACATCCTGCCCAGAATCAAGTGAGCTTCATTTGAACTCCAGATAAACTTCACTTGAAATGAAGAACCAGAGGGGGATGATTTTTTTCTTTTCCTTCTTTTTGAAAGAAAACCCCTGAATTTCTTGGCAGTTTCAATCAAAAAGAGAGGGTATGTAATGCCCTCTCTTTTTGATTTTATCCGTTTCGAACATTGATTAATGTTCAAGATATAGTCCGTTTAGCTTTTCCAGGAAAACACAAACTTCATCATTTATCATTTCCATGAACCCATGAGTCTTTTTGTTCGATACACCAGGATATGGAGTATAGTAATGCTCCTCAATCGGTTCTCCCTGGTTTCTGCCAAACATCAGGTAAGCTATGTGATGCTGCTTGAGTACTGTAAGCAATGTCTCTGAAAAAATACTGGAATCACCAATAGATTCTACTCCTGTTGTCAGTCCGAAGACATTGTTGTGGTCTTGGGCAAAAGGCAGAGCCTGCTTCACAATCTCCTTGATGCTCTTCTGGTAGAGTGGGAGGTCGATGGCATTTTTGCTTTGCAGATATGTCACGTTGATCACATCAATCTTGTTGTCCGGATAGCGATTCATCAGATTCTTGCCCGGCTGGTAGGTTTCAGAATAACTATAAACTACATTCGTTACATCCTCGTCATCCAAGAGATCCTGTATCTTCTTGTAAAGACTGATATAGTCGTCTTTGCTGAGTTTACAGTACCATGTCTTACCGTCTACAGGAAGAAGATTGAGTACTACAGGTGCTTTGATACCATAACCATCTTGCAGTGTATCAAGATATTTGGCAACCTGTTTGGTATATTCCTCCAGCATATCATCATTGCCGTTATAATCAGGCATTGTCCAGTTCATGATGAGTAAGCCTCCCTTACGGAAGTGTTTCAGCACATCTTCCCTGATAGCCTTGAACGGAACACCGTCTATGTTCTGTGATTTTCCATTTTCAATGCCAGCCAACTCATATCCATTTGCAGCCGGTCTGTAACCGCAGAGAGTTTTCAAGTCGCATCGGTCGCTGTCACATTGCCAGCGGTTCCAGCCTATTCCGGTTAAGGTTCCATACATCTGGCCTATCAGCGTACCTTTGTTGGCATACGCCTTGATGTTGGTTTTCAGATTCTCTGTGCGGGTTGTGAGACCGCTCATGGCAATCTCGTCATACGATTTCTTTTTCTTCTCACCGCATGAAGAGAAAGCCAGGAGGGCCGCGAACATCAATATAATATATTTGATTCTCATAATTTGTTATTCGTTATATGCCTTCTTCATGGCTTCTACCACGGTAGGCAAGGTCCACTGTGGCACACTTCTGTCTGTTCCGTCGAAGATGCTCATCCAGTAGAAGGTGGCTACGCCGTATGCCTTTGCCTGCTTCACGATGTCGGCAGCCTGGTCGGCAGCAGCCTGAATCTCGCTGGCAGAACTGGTTTTGCTGACACTCTTGCTTCCGTGTGTACCGTATTCGCCGATGATGCAAGGTATGCCCTTGCTGATGAACTTATTTTTCAGGCGGGTGAACATATTCTTGATATCATTGCTGCAGGAAGCATCCCACTTGCCTTTCTGGGCAAACCAATCCCATGGATCATAGGTGTGAACTTCTACGGCGATATGTCCATTCACCTTGTCGGTAGGGATGACGAGGTTGTTCAATACGTCGTCACCATTAGCTGCAGCATAGGTATTGATGATGAGGTTGCGGGTCTCGTTGTTGCCACCGGTAGCACGTACTGCATTCACGAAACTCTGGGCATAATCGTTCAAACCTTTGTAGCTGCTAGCATTCTTTGGCGCATTCCAGGTGTTGTCAGCATCTAGCATCTCGTTGTAGCCTTCGAACACCAGATGATGGTCGTAGTTTTTGAATCGGGTAGCAATCTGAGTCCAGAGATATTCAAACTTCTCTTTGTTCTCCTTATAGTTGGCTTCATCAGCCTTGATCCAGTGCTTCACATCCTTATCGTCTGCACCTGTATCATGGTGAACATTCAGGATGCAGTACATACCGTTATCAATCACGTAATCAACGATTTCCTGTATTCTGTTCATCCAGGCTTCATCCACGGTTCCGTCTTCCTTCATGTGCTGGAACCAGGTAACTGGGATGCGGACAGAATTAAAACCGTTCTTCTTCAGGAAATCTACCATCGGTTTGGTGGTAGGAACCTGTCCCCATGCTTTCTCGAAATCAGTAACAGAATTGCTGTTCATGTTCATCCACATGGCAACTACATCTGTGCAGTTGCCGAAGTTGGTACCGATGCCCATGTTCTTCACAGCATCTACTGCGCTTTCCTCTACATAGTTTGCGTTCAGGTTTACCTGGTCACGGGTAATCACGTTCTTGCTGCTCAATGCTGCCTTCCACCAGTCGTTGGATGGCATGTTGCTTCCATACCAAGGCATGAAGAAACTCCATTTCGCGCCAGCGTTCCAAGCTTCGTCAATACCTGCTGTAGCTGTATTGTTGTTGGCATCAGTTCCGCACTCAGCCAGAGCGATGAGTTTACCAGGATAGCGTGCCTGAATCTCCTTGAACTCCTGAGCCTGCTTGGCAGCATCATAACCGTAGAGGTCGCGACCGATGATATCTACATACTTGTCGCCGGGATACCAGTCGGCATCATTGTCATAGGTATTGGCATCGCCATTGTAATTCTGTGTGGTCCAAGCCCATATCAGGTTGTGGATTCCCTTGTTCTGGAAGTAATCAAATATGGTCTGCCAAAGCTTTTTGTAAGTTTCGGCACCATTATATCCCCACCAGAACCAGGACTTACCCCAGCTGGCACCTGATTTCAGACAGGCATTACCGGCAGCTTCGTGGAATGGTCGCCAAACGGCAACAACGCCTGCGTCCTGCAACTTCTGCAGAACTTCCACCACCTTGTCCATCTCCTGATAGAACCATTTGTTCTCCCAAGAGCCAGCAGTAAATACGTTGGCTGCTTTGAAGGATGTTTCGGATGGGGTGCAGGTCACACCGCTTCCATCTGTTCCCAGAGTGGTGCTTTCTGTCTTAGGCACGTTGAAGTGCCACATCAGCGATACCAGTCCGCCCTGGTCTGCCCAGTTGGTGACAGGAGTGATGTCGTTGTAGTTGATCCATCCGTTGGAACCCTGCTTAGGTACATAGATATGAATGAAATCATAGCAGTTCATAGCAGGATATTTGCCAGTTGCCTTATAGATTCTATCAGCTTCCTTGGTGTTCCAATTAACGTCGGCGATAACCGAAGAGAGGGTCTTGCTACCATAATTCAGCTGCAGATATTTGTAGAGACGTTTGGTCTTTTCTGTAGCAGAAGGGTCTGCGAGATTTACATCGTCCACTTCGCTTTCGTGATAGATAGAGAAGGAGATATTGTTGATCTTGTTGATGTCGTAGGTTTCGAAAGCACCGAAGTCCTCCAGACCTTTCAGATAAATTTCCAGTTGGTTGTTGGCATTGTGCTTCATGCTGCTGATGGTATTGCTTTCGCCAGTCAGATTCCATTCAGCTTGCTTTCCTTCCGAATTGTTGATGGTAATCTTGTCACCATCAGTTTGTGCCAAGGCAGTGAATGAAATCATTACTGCCAGGAGTGAGAGTAATATCTTTTTCATTGTCTTGCTACTTTGATGGATTTGTTGTTGATTTTGATGATGTATACGCCGTGGGTCAGCTCATCCAGCGGGATGACGGTCTTGTCTCCGGCGAGGATAGGGGAGAGGCTTACAGCCTTTCCGTCGAGAGCGAAGGCGCTCACCTTGTTGTGGGTTCCATCCACGATGAGGCGGTCACCTTCGAAGGCAAACTTACTGTTGGCTTCAATTTGCTGGATGCCCGTAGTGGTACCGTAGGTGAAGGTAGAAACCTTCCACAGTTCGTAACTGGCGGTAGTGGCAGTGGAAGTCACGGTCATCTTGTCATTTCCGAAGGTTATTTCCGGTTGAGTGCTCAGTGCAAACTCTATCTTGCTACCATCGTTGAATGATACGAACAGCGACTTGCCGTCTGCAGCTTTGGCAGAGATGCAGCTCAGAGCTATCAGTAAGGATAATGCTATTTTCTTCATATTGGGTTTTGTTATGGTTAAAATCAAAAATAGGGTGCCGTTGATGTAACTGCGCTGCAAAAATACGAATTATATTTAGATAAATTGCATCAAATTCTAAAAAAAAATGGCATGTAGAAAGAATAGTATTGATAATGAGCAAGATAATATTACTTCTTTTCGGCATTTTCTTGTAACTTTGCAACCGTGAATGGTAAATTAGTTCATGTAATAGAATAAACAATTAGATTTTTAAATTTTTAAACCTATAAAATATATAAAGCTTATGAAAAAGTTATTTACTTTAGTGTGTGGATTGGCAATGGCGCTTTGCGCTAACGCTGCTGAGCAGATTTCAACAGCCTTCGGTTCTTGGGGTGATGGATGTACTGTAGAGGGTAATACGCTGACCTTTACCGAAGCATATAAGGGTGCTGATGTCGATTTTGTTACTGGTGATGGTGAGACAGAACCAAAGAAGTGTACAGACTTCTCTGACTATGATTATCTTTGGGTAACATTCAGTGAGTCTACCTGTGATTTTAAGTTGTGTACTAAATATACTACAGGTTATAATAATGATGTTACAGTAGAGGCTATTGCAGGTACCTTAGTTTTGGGCGTTAAGTTGAATGAGGAGTATAGTGATCAGTTTGCACAATATTTTCTTCAGGCTAAGAATACTGGTAAACTTGTTGTTACTGGAGCGTATGTAGGTACTGAAGAGGAGTACAAGGCTGTATTGGCAGGTAACAAACCTCAGAAGTCAGATTTGAATCTCGGTGATTTGGGAAGTGGTTGGGGTAACTCTACTTATGATGCTGCCTCAAAGACAGTAACTATTGTTGATGACTGGTCTGGTAAGGGTTGGTATTTTGGAACGGCTGATTACAGTAACTTTGATAAAGTAGTTGTCAGCTTCGCTGCTCCTACTGCTACTAATGGTAAGTTGGTCGTTGAGTATAATGGTGGTGCTGCTGCTAGCGAGGCTGAATTCGCAGAAGGTGCTACATCTGTAGAGTTACCTCTTGATGCTGCTGCCAAGAGCTCTGTAAAGCAGGTCTATCTTCAGGGTCCTGCTGGTGCTCAGTTTGTTTTGGCAAGTGCTTACGTTTGTGTAAAGGATTATGTAGCAACAGGTATCTCTCAAGCTGTTGCTGTTCCTGCAGCTAAGTCTTCAAAGGTGTTCAATCTCGCAGGTCAGCAGGTTGGCAAGTCTTACAAGGGAGTTGTTATCAAGAATGGTAAGAAGTACGTTCAGTAATCTCTGCGGTAAAGACGTGATTGTTATGTTTTGCGTTTAAACGCAATAATAGAATACAAATAAGTATTAGGGGTGATAAGTTCATTTAGGGTGGATTTATCACCTTTTTTTTATCAAAAGCAAATAAATGTTAGTAATCGGCAAAATAATATCATATAGTATTGAATAATAGTATTAACTTTGCAACCGAAATGAAATACAAAAACAATCAGCTAAATGATAATACATTTTGATTTCGACGAATAAACAATATGATAATGACAACGATTTCAATTAACAACAATATTAATAATTTATGAAAAAAATAGTTCTTGCTTTCTTGGCGCTCGTTATGAGCTGCCAGCTTTTCGCCCAGAGCAAATTGACTGGTACCATCCTGGATGGTAGCATGAACAATGAACCTCTGATTGGTGCAAGCATTATCGTGGAAGGCACTGGTACTGGAGGTGTTTCCGACATGGATGGTAATTTCAGTATTACTCTGCCTAAGGGTAAGACACGTATCAAGGTGTCTAGTGTGGGTATGAAGACCCAGGTCATCAATGTGGCTGGTAAGTCGCATATAACCATTACGATGCAGGAAGATTTCAAGGTGATGGATGAAGTCGTAGTCGTAGGTTATGGTACGATGAAGAAGAGCGACTTGAGCGGTGCCTTGAGTTCCCTGAAGGGTGAAGACCTGATGAAGGGTGGTGCGCTCGATCTGGCTCATGGTATGCAGGGTAAGGTGGCCGGTGTGCAGATTAACCAGAGCGATGGTGCTCCTGGTGGTGGTATGAGTATCGTGGTACGTGGTGCCAATTCATTCTCCACCTCTTCTCAACCTCTTTATATTGTAGATGGTATCCCATTCGATACCGGTTCAACTCCAAGCAATGGTGCTACTCAGAATGAGCAGGGCAGTAACCCTTTGAGCATGATCAACCCTCATGATATCGAGAATATCGAAATCCTGAAAGATGCCTCAGCTACAGCTATTTATGGTTCTCGTGGTGCTAACGGTGTCGTTATCATCACTACCAAACGTGGTAAGGCCGGTAAGCCAAAGGTGGAGTTCTCTGGCAACTGGGGCTTCTCTCATATCTCTAAGAAGATTGATATGCTGGATCCTGTTACTTATGCCCGTTATCAGAACGAGCAGGTTATCAGCGACCAGTATTATCTGGGTTCTAATAAAACAAACTTGGCATATCCTGGTACATGGGGCTATCAGTATTATAATGATGGTCACATTAATTATAATACAGGTAAGTATACCGGTAAGCCTGAGGATTATGCTCATCCAGGCTGGTACTATGATGAGTATGGCAACTCTACCCAGATTGATGTAGCTGATTGGCAGGATGAGATTTTTCAGACTGCTTTCCAGCATGATTACAACCTCAGCGTGAGCGGTGGTGATGACAAGGGTTACTATTCATTCTCTGGCAACTATGCCAAGCAGGACGGTACCATCAAGAATTCAGGCTACGAGCGTTATGCACTTCGTGCCAACATCGCACGCCATATCTACAGTTGGTTGAAAATCGGTACTAACCAGAGCTTCACCAACAGTACTACTAATTTTGCCAACACATTGAGTTACAATACCGGTGTTGTACGTTCTGCGTTGCTGTTCCCTCCAACCTACGGTCCTAACACGGATACAACCCAGATGGATGATCTCAACTGGTTGGCTGCGAATCCTACAGCTTATGTAAACAGCGCCAAGGATGAGTTGCATAGCATCAACTATTTCAGCAGTTCCTTCGTTGAAATCAAGCTGTTCCCATTCCTGAAGTTCCGCCAGAACCTGGGTCTCTCTTATAATGATTCTCATCGTGGAAGCTATTACGACCGTCATACCCAGGAGGGTAAGGCTCCTACCAATGGTAAGGCTAGTCGTGCTGCTAATATCTGGAAGAGTCTGACTGCTGAGTCGCTCCTCACATTCGACTATACATTGGCTAAGGTTCATAAGTTTAACGCTGTGGCTGGTTTCACGGTAGAGAATGCGTCTTGGGACAACACCTCTATCCTGGCATCCAACTTCCCTGATGACTTGACAAAGGATAATGACTTGAGCCGTGCACTCGACAAGGCTACTCTCGCCAGCGACAAGGGTAATCAGCGCCTGGCTTCTTTCCTGGGTCGTATCAATTACACCTTGATGGATAAGTATCTGTTCACTGCCAGTGTACGTTCTGATGGTTCTTCTAAGTTTACTGACAAGAACAAGTGGGCTACCTTCCTTTCAGGTGCCTTCGCTTGGCGTGCATCTGAGGAGAAGTTCATCAAGGATTTGAACATCTTCTCTAACCTGAAGTTCCGTCTCTCTTATGGTGAGACTGGTAACCAGGGTATCGGTTCTTATCGTACCTTGCCTCAGCTCGGTGTTGCCAACTATCCATTCAACGGCAGCATTCAGAGTGGTTCGGCTATGGTTTCATGGCGCGGTCCTGTAGATTCAGATATCAAGTGGGAGACCACTGCTCAGTATAACCTCGGTGTTGACTTCGGATGGTTTAACAACCGCCTGACCTTCACTGCCGACTATTATTACAAGAAGACCCGCGACTTGCTGCAGGAGGTGAAGATTCCTTCTTCTACAGGTTTCTCTAACAAGTTGACCAACTCGGGTAATGTAACCAACAAGGGTCTTGAGTTGACATTGGGCATCACTCCTGTTGACAGCCACGGCTGGCATTGGAACATCAATGCGAACCTGGCATTCAACAAGAATGAGATTGGCGGCTTGAATGGTGACCAGTATGCCAACACCTTGTGGTATGGTGCAGATAACGTGTTTATACAGCGCAATGGTTGCCCTATCGGTGCCATCTATGGCTATGTGGAGGATGGTTTCTATAACAATGAAGCAGCCGTACGTGCCGATCCGCAGTATACCTTTGCCAGTGATGCAACCGTGAAGTCGAAGATTGGTGAAATCCGTTATCTTGACCTCAATCATGATGGCAAGATTACCGAGGCAGACCGTACCATCATCGGTGATACCAACCCAGACTATACATGGGGCTTGACCAACAACCTGACATGGAAGGATCTGTCTCTCAGCTTCATGCTTCAGGGTTCTCATGGTAACGATATCTTCAATGGTAACTTGCAGGATATAAAGTTGGGTAACATCGGTAATATTACTGTGGATGCCTATAATACCCGTTGGACAGCCGACAACTACGAAAATGCCAAGTGGCCTAAGGCTTCTTCTGGCTACGAGCGTAATTTCCTGGTAAGTAACCGTTATGTAGAGGATGGCAGCTATATCAAGTTGAAGAACATCAGCTTGACCTACAACTGGAATCATCCTTTCAAGAGCGTAGGCTTGGAGCGCTTGCAGTTTAGCTTCACTGCCACCAACGTATTCACTATCACAGACTACAGTTGGTATGACCCAGATGTAAATGCATTCGGTAGCGACTCTTCTCGTCGTGGTGTGGATATCTACTCTTATCCATCAGCCCGTACATTCACATTTGGTATCAATGCAACTTTCTAAAGATACACATATTTTAAATATAGAATTATGAAAAGATTAAATAAATATATACTGTCGGCCATGTTGCTGGGTTGCGGTGCTATGGTTACCACTTCCTGTAATGATTATCTGACAGAGAAGCCTGAAAGTATGGTTGGTCCTGACAATGTCGGTGACTCAAAAGAGGCTGTTGATACTTGGGTGACAGGTGTTTATAGCAACTGGCTTTACGATATGTTCGTTTGGGGTGAGTTCCCTAAGGTGTTGGAACTTGATGCTGACTATATTTCCGGTCCAGACTGGCTGTTTGGTACTCTGGGTGCTGGTAACTTCCAGGCTGAGTCTGCATTGGACAAGATGTGGAAGGGGCCTTACAATCTGATTAATGATGCCAACATCGCTGTGCGCTATATCTCAGCCATGAGCAATGTGAGCGAGGATTACAAGAACAATGCCATCGGCGAGTGCTACTTCCAGGAAGCTTTTGCTTACTTCATGCTGGTTAGAGCTTACGGACCTATTCCATATATGGCTACCGACGTGAGTGCCAGTGGTGAGTTCATGCACAGCCGCCGTCCGGTGAAGGAGATTTACGGTCACATCATCGATTTGCTGACCAAGGCTTCTGATTTGATGTACCATCGTGATAACAACAAGTATCAGGAGGGTCATGTCAATGCCGGTTCTGCTGCAGGTTTGTTGGCTAAGGTATATGCTACCATGGCTTCTGCTGCCATGCCGGTAGGCACTGAGGTGAATGTACGTACCGGAGAGCCTTTCCGCACGGTAACAGTGAATGGCAAGGAATACAAGCTCTATCGTACTCCAGCCACCGAGACATTCAGAAAGACTCAGGTAGACGGATATCAGGATATGGATCCGCATGAGCTTTACACCGAGGCTGCTAAATGGGCTAAGAAGGTGATTGACGGCGAGTTTGGGCCATACGAGTTGAATGCATACAACAATCTGTGGTCTCGTAACCATCGCACAGATTCAGAGATGATGTGGGGCGTACGTTCTGCCATTTCTTCAGCTTCTGACAACTATCGTACCAATGTTCACACCACCTACTCGGGTTATAAGGAGAGTGCAGGTAGCGAGTTCCTCACTTCTGGTGGATGGGTAGGCTGTACCAATGCATGGTATCAGCTTTTCGATGACCAGGACTTGCGTATTGTGAAGGGTGTACGTCACACCTGGAGATATTATTACCAGGAAGAGTATAACGGATGCTTCTATTATCCACAGTCTTGGTGTGAGAAGATTACCGGTAATGATGTTTACGGCAACTATGTACGTGAACCGGATGCAGAGTACAAGAATACGGGTATGGCATACCAGTACAACCAGGGCAGTGAGTGTCTGGCATTCACCACCAAGTATGATGACTGTGAGAATGATGCCTTGGAGTATCCTGACAGTTACTGGCCATTCCTGCGCTATGCCGATGTACTCCTGATTTATGCTGAGGCAGAAACCGAGTTGGGCAACCTGGAAGAGGCGATGAAGTATCTCAATGTAGTTCGCAAGCGCTCGAATGCCACATTGATGAGTGCCGTATCTACCCAGACCGGTATGCGAAGCAGCATCCTGGAAGAGCGTGCCAAGGAGTTTGCCTGCGAGGGCGACCGCCGTTGGGACCTGATTCGTTGGGGTATCTATCTCCAGGCAATGAATGCCATCGGAGGTCGTGATGAGGCAAATATCAACAAGGCTCGTACAGAGCGCAATCTGCTTTATCCAATCCCAGCAGATGAAATCAATGTTAATGATAGCATCTCATCCAACAACCCAGGTTGGAATTAATGTGTAATTCTTTTAAAAGAAGATAATTATGAAGATTAATATCAAAAATATCAGTCTATCTGCGATGGCAATCATCGCTTTTGCATCATGCAGTGATGTGGTAGATTACTCTGTGCCAGATAGAACCTCCAACAGTGGAGCGCCTGCTATCAGCCAGATTTATGATGTGCAGGATACTGGTTATGTGGCACCGCTCAATGGCGGTGTGCTCAACCAGATGATTCACATCAAGGGACAGAACCTGGCTAATGCCAAGAAGATTCGCTTCAACGACGTTGATGTAGATGTCCGTCAGGTTTATGCAACAACCGATGAGGCGTGGGTCAAGATTCCACGTGTCATTCCTGGTGTGCAGAACGATATCCTCCTCTATGAGACAGATAAGGGAACAACGGAAATTAATTTCCCGGTTTCTATTCCTAGCGTAGAGATTGAAGGATTGAAGAACGAGTTTGCTCTACAGGGCAACCAGGTTCAGATCACTTCCGATTATATGGATCTCTATGGATTCAATGATACCACAGAGACAAGTCCTGCAAAGGTATATATCGAGAATGTGGATGCCGGCTACAGAAAGGAAATCCATTGTGATTCCTGCTCAGAGAAATTCACCAGCATCGTGATTCCTGAGGATTGCCCAGACAATTCACTGATTCATTTCTCATGGCATGAGATTAGTGGGGACAAGACAGTAACGATTCCTTATCGCATGACAGACCAGCTGATGTTCGGTGATTTCACCGGCGACCTCGGTTGGTGGAACGATTGGGGCAAGGGACTTGTTACAGATGGTACCAAGAGTGGCGACACAGAGTCGCTCGGTTTCGGTTTCCTCCGTGTCAAGGGTACCTATGATGCATGGTCATGGAACAGTACTGGTTTCGGTTGCAACTGGAAATGGTTTGATGCCTCGGCTCACCCAGAGAACTATGTGCTGAAGTTTGAGGTGGCTACCAATTCTTCTAATCCATTCAACAACTATGGTGACAATGGTGCCAGCGGCAGTAAGAATGGTGGATACAACTTCACCCTGCAGGCTGGTGGCGAAGGAAGATGCCAGTTTGACCCAGTATCTATGGGTATCAACAATACCTATGGTAAATGGGTAACTGTATCTATTCCTCTTACAGATGTCTTGAAGGGTGGCAGCCTGCCTACAGAGGCAGACCAGTTTGTTGCATTGGAATTCGTGATGCAGCCTAATACGGCTGATGCCTGGAATGTGGACCATTGCTTCGGTCAGTTCCGTATTGAACCAAAGAAATATTAAAGACTTTTAGATTATGAAGAAGATATTATTTTTATGTGCAGCGATGTTGGCTATGACCTTTGCTGCATGTTCTGACAACGACACCGATTACTTGCCTGCTCGTCATTTCGACGATGCGACGGCACCATCGGTGGTGTCAGTTTCGCCAGAAGATGGAGCTTCTGAACTCGATACCTTCGTCAATGTGGTTGTCACATACGATGAGCCTGTATACGCAGCTCCTAACACGACGATTAAAGTATATACCGATGACTCCACCTTTTATTATGTGGATGATACCCTTTCTTATACTGAGGGTAATCAGCTAATTATTCCTTTGCATGCAAAGGCTGCCACGAATTATAAGATTCAGATCATGAAGCCTTCGGTGCGTGACAGTTCGTATAATTTCGCTTCTGAGTATACATTCAGTCTCTCTACCCGTGCTTACAACAACTGGGATGCAGAACTGTTTGACATTACTCCTGACTTGTGTAACGCCAATGCTACAGAGGCAACCAAGAAGCTCTATGCTTACCTGGTGGAGAATTTCGGAAAGAAGACTCTTGCCGGTGCGATGGCTAATGTAAACTGGAATACGGAGAATGCAGAGAAGATGTATGAACTCACAGGCAAGTATCCTGCACTCAACTGTTTCGACTTCGTTCACTTCAACAACAGTAAGCCATTGAGCAGTTCTAGTTGGATAGACTATACCAACACAAGCGTAGTAGAGGACTGGTATAACAACAATGGTATCGTAGAATGCATGTGGCACTGGAATGTTCCTGCATCTGAGGATAAGATTAACGACGTTTCTTCTTATTCGTTCTATGCAGAGAAGACCTCTTTCACCTGTAGACAAGCTGTAAGAAACGGTACTTGGGAGAATAATCGCGTAAAGCGCGACTTGAATGTCATTGCCGATTATCTCCTGGCTCTTCAGGCAAAGGGTATCCCTGTTATCTGGCGTCCTCTTCATGAGGCTCGTGGTAACTATGGTAAGTGGGGTGATTCCGGCAAACCTTGGTTCTGGTGGGGATCTAATGGTCCTGTTCAGTTCAAGAAACTCTGGAAACTGATGTATGATACCTTCAAGGAGAAGGGCGTGAATAACTTGATTTGGGTCTGGACTTCTGAAGGTTACTATCAGGATGAGAATGACAAGACTATCACCAATGATATGGACTGGTATCCAGGAGATGAGTATGTAGATATCATCGCACGTGATTACTACTGCAATAGCCAGAATACTCCTTATCATTCATCTTTTGCTCAGGAGTATGAGGAACTTCGCAAGATTACCAATGGTAAGAAGCTGATTACACTGGGTGAGTGTGATGCCATTCCTTCTATTGAGAATATGTTCACCGATGGAGCGATGTGGAGCTGGACTATGCCTTGGTATGGTAAGGATGCCGATGGCATTGATTACTTCAACAGTTCATACAATACATCAACTTTCATGAAGAATTTCTTCAATAACAAGAATGTGATTACCCGTGATCAGGTTCCAAGTTTCAAATAATAGTTTGAACGAATCAATCATGAATTATATAATTAAGGTGGCAAATCCCATTAAAAAGGGATTGCCACCTTTTTTAGTGTATATTTTTAGGTAATTTAATGATATAATAATGCTTTTTTTTATGCTTTGAAAAGAAAGTGTAATCATTTAGCAAAATAGTACAAGGGTTATAGAAAGAATTGTGTTAACTTTGCAACCGTAAAACAGAATGTTTAACTAACAAGATTACCAACGACAATATGAATCATCGTATAGCAAATGTTTTTAGGTTAATAATTATAGGTGTTCTGATGAGTGTGCTGGGGACTTCAAGCCTCAGCGCACAAATCAGAGGAAGTAACATCGTGGTAACGGTAACCCCTGACCATCAGGACTGGAATTATCGGGTAGGCGAGAAGGCTAACTTTACGGTGAATGTGAGAAAGAGCGGTACGCTACTCAATCAGGTGAAGGTAGATTATGAAGCCGGTCCGGCAATGTTTCCGGAGGTGAAGAAAAGTACCACTCTCAAGGACGGAACCATGAAATGGTGCGGCAGTCTGAACAGACCGGGCTTCTACCGCTTCGAGGTTATCGCTCATGTTGATGGCAAGGATTACGAGGGACTTTGCACGGCAGGGTTCTCTCCAGAGAAGATCCAGCCTTTCGCACAGGAACCTAAGGATTTCGATGCTTTCTGGAAGAAGGCACTGGATGAGGCTAGACAGAATGACCTCAATCCTACCAAGGTGCTTCTGCCTGAGCGTTGTACCAAGGATAAGAATGTATATGAAATCAGTTATAACAACAACCGATGGGGCTCTAAGATGTATGGCATCCTGAGTGTCCCGGTAAAAGAAGGTAAGTATCCGGCTTTGCTCCGTGTACCTGGTGCGGGTGTACGCCCTTATGCCGGCGATACTTATACGGCTCCTGCTGAGTGCATCGTACTGGAAATCGGTATTCACGGTGTTTCTGTTACCATGCAGCAGAAGATTTATGATGATCTTGCCAATGGCGAACTGAATGGTTACTGGGATACCAATCTCGAGAATCCTTATCGCAATGCTTACAGACGGGTAGTAACTGGTGCTGTTCGTGGTGTGGATTATATTGCTTCGCTCCCTGAGTGGAACGGGAAGACTATCGGTGTAACGGGTTCATCACAGGGTGGATTCCTTTCCATCGCTGTGGCAGCTCTCGATAAGCGAATCACATTCCTGGCTCCTGTTCATGATGCCATGTGTGATTATGAAGCTGAGACTCACGGAGTTGCAGGCGGCTGGCCTCACTACTTCTATAAGGAAGACAAGGCACAGGGGGCTGCATGGAAAGAGCAGAAACTTACAGATTTGGAAAAGGCAAGACTCGAAGGTGCACGCTATTATGATGGCGTCAACTTTGCCCGTCGTATCACCGTTCCTGGCTGGTACAGTTTCGGTTATAATGATGAGGTGGTTCCGCCAACATCGTCTTACGGACTTTATAATTCGGTAAAAGCGCCTAAGACTTTGAGTCTGTACCAGATGACCGGTCATTACTGGTATCAGGAGCAGTGGGATGAATGGCAGGCTTGGATTATTCAGCAATTAAAGAAATAGATATATGATAGGAAAAAGAATTTTGATTGGTGCAGCTTGCCTCATGGCGATGCAAGGAGCTGTGGCACAGGTTGATGGCGTTACGGGCGCATCAGTCCAGACTGCCAATACTTCCAGCTGCAAGGATAAAAAGCAATGTTGCAATACTCCGGCAGAGCAACTGAAGGTCAGACTGCAGAAATTACTGAACAAGGGAATCATGCTCGGTCATCAGGATGATCCGATGTATGGTACTACTTGGAAATGGGATGAAGGAAAGAGCGACGTGCTCCTCACTACGGGTGACTATCCTGCAGTGATGGGATTCGACCTCGGTAAGATAGAACTCGACAGCAAGGAAAATCTCGACGGCGTTCCTTTCGATCGTATGAGAAAGGAGATTCTGGCACAGCACAAGCGTGGCGGTATCGTAACTTTGAGTTGGCATCCTTGGAATCCGGTTACTGGCGAGAATGCCTGGGATCCGA
>SAMEA3387511__coassemble_1420_pt1 | contig 36538 bp, 29 predicted proteins | sample SAMEA3387511__metabat2_high_PE_032 | metagenome-assembled genome bin SAMEA3387511 (sample SAMEA3387511) | Felis catus | biome: Faeces | place: United Kingdom | collected 2012 | reverse complement strand
TATAGAAGAATTAAAGGCAGAAGGATTATGGCTTATCCAATAAAAGCAATACCAAAATTATTCTCGCTATCATGCTATGCGCACAATACTTGAAAGGTCTAGCATAAAATAGAACATTGCAGGTGGCTCAAGAACGGGCTGAAAGCCCAAAAGCTCTTAGCCCAGGGCAACACCCTGGGTATGCTAGCAATCAGCATTGCGCCCTGCAAGGGCAAAAGCTTTAAAAAGAGTTCCACCTATAAATTTTCCCCAGTTCTGACACTCGGAATAGGATTCTAGCGCCCTCGCATTTCACGGGATCGCTAGAACTAAAATACTGAATATCAACTTCATAATAAGCTAATCTCACTTACGAAATTCCGTCTTTTACTCCTCTTTATATGCCTCATACTCCTCACGAGAGATTGGTGTCTCTGGGTCAACAATCAAGACTTCATCATAGGTTAAGCCATAGAGGTGATAGACGAGGAAGTCGATTTGATTCTCCAAAGCGGAAGTATCGGCGATTGATTTTCCTTTTTTAATCGTTGTAACATCATCAACAAGTCGCATTAATATCTTTCTCTCATCTGAATTAACTTTAGGCAAAGGAAATTCCTTTATATCTTGAACCAAGATCTTAGGGAACGCTCCCTTCGTTGCTTTAGGTGAATGATTAAAATGAAAGAATGTTGCCAATTTCGAGTTCATAATACCAACTAGAATTTCTATAGGATAATCTTTCGACTCTTTTACGATAATTATTGAAGGATCATTATATGCCTCTATCTCAATAAGAGCTGCAAATATTGAAGGATTTGTTATTTCACGAACCAGCATTCGCTTTCCTACAAAAAAGGAAGGGTTCCTTGGATTTGCAATACCATTACAATAATCAATATATTCTTTTCCATTCCAAGTTAAATTATATCGTGTAACATCCTCACCCCAAAGCCATTTTTTAAGACCATCTTTGTATACAAAAGAATGATAAGCTCTACTTTTAATTATTTCTTCAGACTGCCCTTTATATTTGTCATACGCAATAAGTCCTTGCGATATTTCAGGAAAAACATCCTTAACTGCTAATGGAGAAGAGCTAATAAGATTAACAACATTGCGTATTGAAGTAGGTAAAAAATATGCTAACCCCCAATTCTGATTCATAGTCAACAGACTTTCAACAGTCATAAATTCTCTTTCACGCTCCAATAAATCAGAAAACGAAGTTACATTTGCGGTATTACGATAACCCACTTTCTTACTGCCCTCAGAGTCTTTTTGAAAAAGATTAATTGCATTTCTAACTACAGCAGACTCAAAAATAGGAAACTTTGTACAGTCAAGTATCTCCAACACATTCCATTTTTCAACAAGCATCTCACGAAAATGTTTTGCGAAAGTATTGAATAGGAATGTATTAGGAATAATGTATGACATAATTCCCTTTTCTTTCAGCAAAGGCGCTGCCAAAACTATGAAATAATAATATATTTCATAATCTGGTACATTTCCCCAACTTGTAACTACAGCCTTACGATAATCATCTTTTATTGATACTCCATACGGCGGATTACCAATCACAATATCAAATCCGCCCTGCTCAAATACATCCGCAAAATATGTATGCCAAAGGAAGAACTGGTCATTTGGGATCTCCAATTCATCTACAGCATCCTGCACTTCATGGTTTCCCTCAGCACAAACCTTGATGTAATCCTTCACATACTTATCTATTTGCTGGCGGCGCTGAGCACGCAAGGTATGGTCGGTAATACTAAAATATGATTTTACTAAATCCTGGATGATTTTCTGTACATCTGTTTCCTCAAAACCCAACGAGAGAACACCACGAGTTTTCTTGGTATCCTTGCCGGTCTTCAGCTTCTTGGAAGTAACATCCAAGTCCACCCCTTTGTAACTCTCCAGCAACGAGTTGCCCTGCATAATCTTAAAGTCGAGATTAGGCAAAGGCATCGGCTCCTTTTCATCTATGATAAGAGCAAGCCAGAAACGGAGACGGGCGATATCTACCGCTCCCTTCTCAATATCAACACCATAAATGTTGTTCTGAATGATGTGGCGCTTGATGTCGGCAGCATTATCCTCCTCGAAGATTTCGATAGACTTGCGGCATGAATAAAGTTCACGGAGTAAGCCCATAGGGAAAGCTCCCGAACCGATGGCAGGGTCGCAAATCTTCACGTCTATCAACTTCTGGTCGATAGACATGGCAAGTTCTGAAGAAGCTCCACCCAGCTCCTCCACATCATTGGTTTTCACAAAGTTAGCAATATGTTCCTTAACCTCTGCATCATCTATGCCAGTTTGCAGATACGCCGTCAACGACTCCTGACACATGTAACGAACGATTTCCTTTGGGGTATAGAAGGCTCCCTTGTCCTTGTTATCCTCCAAAAGATTCTCGAAAATCTTGCCAAGCATCTCAGGGTCAACACCCACTTCGGCATCATTCGGATCGTTCTCATCAATCGTAAAGTTGTAACTATCAAAGAAATCGAAGAGCGACTGGAACATTCCGGCAGGGAAAACTGATTCTACTTCATCTATCTTCTCCTGCTGGAAAAGTCCACCATTAAGATAAGGAATTTCATCGGCATTCGGAATATACTTCACCCCTACTCCATTAACCAAAGGCGCACTACTCCGGTCCTCTGGCCTGGTATTGAGCAAGCCAAAGAACATCGGTTCAAGCACCTTATCCAGGAAATCTCCCTTTACTTCTTCAGAGGCATCATAGAATAAATCGTGCATATAATGCAGATTGCCAGCAAGCCATCCCTTACTCTGCAGGAAATAAAGGAACACGATGCGACCCATCATCTTCTTGATATAATCGCGCACCAGTTTATCATCCTTCTTAAAGGATATAAAATACTGGGCATCAGGCTCTCCTGTTTCCTGTTCCACCCATTTGTTTCCCTTCTTTACGTATTCCTTACCCGTAAGGAATTTCACGAATTCAGCATACTGTTTACGGTATTCATCAAAGAAATCATCAGAAAGAGCCTCTACAGAGAAGGCTTTCTTGATTTCAAGAAACTCATTGGCTTTTGTCCGTAAGCTTTCAAAACGAAGTATCGGAGTCTTATAATAAGCCTTCTCATCACCAAACACATAGGTGAACCGCTTGGTGCTGGTAGCATCTTCCTTCAAGTCGCAAATCAAAGACAGACGCCAGTTGGTTCCATCATTAAATACTGCCAAGGCAGCATCAAAGCCATAGCCCAGATAAGGTCGAATCAGATTGCGAAGCCCCACCTTTCGGCGCAGCACCGAACCATCCTCCATTTCATAATAGAAGAATCCTAACTCATAATTATCTTGCGTTGTCATGCTGCCCAGGAAATATCCCTTGCGGTCTTCGGCATCCTCGTCCAAAACCTCAGGACTCACACGCACCTTGTCGGCATGAAAGTAATCCTGCAGCAACATTTGCCACTTTGAAAGATTGAACTTCGACTGAAAGAGTCGCTTAAATGTTTCTTTATTATATGTTGCCATAACTATCTTTATTTTTTCTGTTCTTACACCGTAATTATATAGAGAGACTTAGATGAATGACTCAGATACCACAATCTGCGGTTCCAAGATTTCCTCGTTTCTTTCATCATCGGTATCCAGCGGAATGTTGTAGCGATCATAAAGTTCGTCTATCTTGTCTATGATTTGCGCTATGAGTTCTTCGCTGGATGGTTTCTGCTTCTTTACCTGGCGATTGAAACTGTTGATGCTTGAATTGAGACCGATGAAGACGCCCAGTTCCACTATCTGCTCCAGCTTCTTGATTTGCGCCACAGTCTTCTCCGCATCCACAGCATTCAAGGCTCGGTTCATAGTACGGAGAATGCTCAGCACGGCATTGGTCGATTTATCTTTCTTTCTGTTCTCCATGCTTTCGGCATCCACCACTTTTCTCACCACCTTCTGGTAGGATTCCAATGCCAGTTTTACCTGGTCGTAATGGAAATCCATCACCTTCGCAAAGTCACCCGGCTTCTCCTCCATCTCAGCCTTCATGATGTCCATCGCATCCAAGAATGGGATAGACAAAGCCTTGCCGTCAGCCTTAACCCAATAATACTCCACCTTCTGAGGCGAAGAAAGATAGACGATGGTGGAATGAGAATGTTTTCCGATTTCCCTTACCGTTCGGCTCTTCATCGGCAAAGCCTTGATATGATTGTAGAGCTTGCGATGGGTGCGATAAAGCTCACGGGCTTCTTCCAGGAACTTCAGGTTTCTATCCACAGCATCCTGAATATCAGGATTGAACATCTGGAACTCCTTCACAATTTCCTCTCTAGAGTAAATCTGCGCATCCTCGCCAAAGGCTGAATGGAAGCCCTGCAACTTGATGAGGGCGTTGCTATAGAGATGAATCTCCTGGTTGCCCTGCATCGACGGATAGAACATGTAGTTGTATATCTTGTCTGCCACCGAACCGATACGGTTTACACGACCGATGCGCTGCATCAATCGGGTAGCATTCCATGGCGAATCGTAGTTGATGATGACGTTGGCACGATGCAGATTGACACCTTCGGCAAGCACATCAGAAGTAATCACGATGTTGAATTCATCCGATTGCCCAGCATAGTTGGCATCAAAGCACTTGCGGAGAATATCCTGCCGATTGGTACGATTGCTGGCACAGACATCCAGAATGTCGTGACGATGCAGACGATTCTGCAGCTGCTCCGTCAGATAATTCACGGTATCTACGCTCTCCGAGAAGATAACCAGTTTGCCTGTAGGATTTATCTCCTTATCAAAGAATTCATGTTTCAGTTTATCGATAAACAGTTCCAGCTTTGGGTCTTCGCTTACCTCATCCCATTTTCTGCAAAGCTCCTTCAAATTCTCTGCATCTTCTTTCAGCATCTCCAGGAACCGTTCGCTGAAATCCTCGTCTTTAAAGACTGTATCTTCCTCTTTCAAGCCTTTTTCTACGGCATATTCTATGATGCGATCTAACTCCCATCCCTTGGCTTGCTTATCCTTCACGTTGATATCGGGAGCGATAATCACCTTATTCTGGTCAAACATCTTAATCATATCCTCGGTAATGCGGAGGAAGGTGTGGAGCGAACGGCGGAAGGCATAGAAACTGCTCTCCAATCGCTTGACCATGTGAACACGATAGATACCTGTCAGCATGGTGGAAATATGAAGGGCAGTAGGATACTTCTTGCGCGCCTCACCCTGCAAGAACTCCACGGCACGATAGCGGGCATAGTGCAAGCCCTTGCCTGTGGGATTATCTTCGGGATGAGGCGTATCGGTAAGAATCGCCATCGTACTATAGAAGAGATCGTTCAAACCGCCATTTAATTCATACATCAATTCGTTAGGAGGCAGAATATCCGGGAATACGATGTGCTGATCATCCAAGTCTTTCTTGTAGGCAGGCACATTCTTGATATTGTTTCGGGTTCTTCTAACCGTCACCTTATCAATCACTTGCGTTCTTATCTTCTCGTAGAGGTCATCGGTACGCTTGGCAAATTCTGCATTTCTTTCGTTATACTTGTCTAACTTACGCTCACGCATCAGCTTATCATATTCTTCTATCCATGGAGAGAAGGTTACAGGCAGATTCTGGATGCCTTCGATGGTGGAATAGCGGGCATTCTGGAAGAGAAGCAAGAGATTCAGAAGATCGGTTGGACGATTATTGAGCGGAGTAGCCGAAAGCAGCATCACCTTCTTGTGATGGCCTTTTACCAAACCTTCGTTTATGCGAGGAGTCTTGCAGATTAACTGCAAATCATCGTATCTGCCAGCGGTGGCTCCACGGAAGTTATGCGCCTCATCAACAATCACCAGGTCATACTCTCCCTTCTCACGGAAGTTGCCTTCGCTCTCTATGATTTTATTCAGACTACCATTGCTCACAAACTGGGCGTAGCGCTTGATATCGAAAAGCTTGAAAGTATCAGTCCAGTTCTTTTCCAAGGCTGGCGGATAAACCACCAGGATATTGGTGTATCTTCCATTTGCTTCAACAAATCGCTTGGCAATCATCGTGGCAACAATGGTTTTACCCAAACCCACCACATCGGCAAGGAAGAAGCCATTGTGCTGCATCAGCATCTGATAACCCTGAATCACGGCATCGTGCTGATAGCGGATATCCTTCACTCCCTCAGGCATTTCCATCGTAAAGTCATCCTCCACCTGCGAACCGAAAGTATCTATCAGCACCTTCATATAGAGTTCGTATGGTGTAGGCAACTGGGCAAGATGAGTCTTCGCCTTCATCTGCTCGATGTCTTGCAGATTCAGAGGAACGGCCTGCTCCCAAAGCTGCTCAAATTCCTGCTTGCAATATTCCACATCATCATAATCTTTCATCGCCACGTTCAACTCATATCGGTTGCTGGGCATGGTTCCCATACCGGAATCGGATAGATTAGAGGACCCCATGATAACCCAGCCATCAGAGTTTGGATTATGGTTTTCCGGGAGAAGAAGATAGAATTTGGCATGGAGGTTTTTGCTGCGATGGATACGCATCTCCAGTTTTTTGTCGATGATATCCTGGCAAAACTGGAGGATACCTCTCTCCGTCTGCTCATCATAGCCTGCATTCTTCACCTCCTCAACGAAATCGTGAGAATAGGCATCGATGACGGCTTGTTCATCAATCTGTCCGAAAAAGAGTTTGGATTGCTTACGGAATAGGTTGTCGATATTGATACCTACCAATATCTGTATCTTTTTGACCTGTTCAAATTCCTCACGAAGTTTGAAATAGCCCGAACTTCGGAAATATCCTACTACTGCCTGAAAGGTATGAAAATCAAGCATGTTGTGGGCTATTCCCTTGAACTTCTCGAACAAGGAATTATCTGGAGTATTATTGAAAAACTTAGTGCTCATCTGTTGTATCTCCTAGGGGTATTAGCACTTCCGCCATTCCCCTAAGCAGAAACATTCTTGTTAGTTTGTATAGTTGCTACCAAAACAGAAATGGCGTAGGGAATCTATCACTCGCATTACCCTTGCCTATTGAGGTCCTAGGAAAACCTTTGGCAACAAGAGCAAGAAGCAACAGAAACCTACGCCAAACTTGCATATATAATAGCACAGGATGTACCCTATCCAAACGAATGGAAAGGGCACACCTATGCCTGTGTACATACACACATAAAGCGAAGGCGCCTACCGCTGTCTTCATCTGAATGCCTCTTTTGAAATTTCCTAGGTTTCAATAGGTCAGAAGAAAACGTAGTACACGTCTTTCTTAATTATGATAGGCCAAGCCATGGATTTTTACCTAGCCGGCGACTCATCGCCAGCCATCCACAGCAAGACAACTGCAAAAGTACGAAAAAGAATTGGGATTTGCAAGAAACTTTTCAATTTTCTTGCAAATCCCAAAGATATTTATCATTTTAAAATAATTTTCTCGTTCGAAGGATGGCGTAACGAGAAACAACTTGCGTTATCTTTGTTTGTAAAGCAGAAATCACATAAACTAATAATGTCCATTCCTATTACAACATCATAATCTTCGCTCAACGTTAACATCGCTTCTACGTTTAACGCTGTTGTTCCTGTCGGTAAGCCTAAATGAACCAAAAACGTTTCACGTTTCTCTGTTGTTGTATTATCTGAGACCAAGCATACACCATAAGGCTTTAGCCCCAATCATCAACTATCTTTTGAGATATAAGCGTATTAGTCGCCCCTGTATCCCACATGCAATTAGAAGAGCGAAATATCTTGGGCACCACAATACTCTCATTCATTTCTACAGCCTCACAGACTGCTATTGGCGTCAGAATGGCATCTACCAATCCCTTGCTTTCAAAATTATATGCTGCCATTCAAAACCTCCAACAAATCGCCCTCATACACTTGTGGTCTAGTATGCTTCTTATCATCCATAAAACGAACCACACGTACATAGCCAGAGCGACAAACCTTCGACTTTTCCTTCTTGGAACAATCAAAAGCGTTCTTAAAATCTATAGTAATCTGCTCCATGATTATTTGGACTTTAAATTAAACATCTATTTTAATACTATCCGTTACACTTATTCAGAATAAGGCGTTCTCATATGCTCATGCTTCCATTGCTCAATAGTTTCTTCATCTATCAAGCCCTCATCCCACAATGCATCTGCGGCATCAATCGCTTTTTGCGCAAAATATCGACTATCTGTCGCCATAACACTATCATTTTAAATATTTACCCATGTTTTACTTATGAGTAATCAACGCTTCCATATCTTTGATAAAATTCTCTACTTTCTCAAAATACGGCAAGACCTCTTCTTCTGTAGCATCAAAGGTATCATCATAATCACCAGACTGCCGAAGCTCATAAAGACGAGAGAACAACTTTCCATAAGTTCGATCCAACAAACCTGTTGCAATAAATTTCTCTCCAACTAAATGTATTACACCGGCATGAGTCTTTGCAGTAAAGCCCTTGTCAAGTAACAATGCAGAAGCCATATGGAATACAGTATAATACAAACGATTTCCCGTCAAATTCCAAAACTTCAATTTTGCCACACCTTTAGCCTCTTCAAAACTCTTATAAGCTTTTTCTATCCTGTAGCGTACAAGATCTCTACGTTGTTGACTCTCTAGCATAGCATCACCCCTTCCTCTTCCACGTTATTATAAAAAGGACTGCCTTTTTTGCTGTTCCAATCCTTCATCGAATACACTATCGGATGAATCATCTGATTAATTTGCCAACCCAATTCCCAAAGAGGATAGGTATAATTATCATGATCCTGCTCGTCTATCTTATCCTTATTCAGAAGCACAAGGATGTCCCAGTCGGAATCTGCCTTGGCATCCCTTCTGGCCCTTGACCCGAAAAGAATAACCTTGGCATCTTTCGGCATAATCGACTCCGCTTTCTTCTGAATCGACTTGAGTACCTCATCTTCAAGATGTTCCCTTGTTACTGTTATCATAACACTACCATTTAAATTACACCGCAAAAATACGAAAAAGAATTGAAACTAACAAATATTCTGAGAGATATTTGCATTTATTCCTTTCTCTTCACCCAAACCTTATGGCTGCCGCGGCCTAGTGAATCTATCGGCGAAGATTTATCACAGGTCAGCTCCTTCAGTTCCATAGAGGCGGAAGTACGGCTCAGGTTGTTGATGGAGGCATAATCGCCTAGGGTGAGGACTCCGTTCTTCTCTATCACCTCCAGGGCACGGGCGATGCGCTCTTCCCTGGAATACAGCTGCTTACGGATAACCTTTACACCACCCATATCACGCTCCAGGTCACGGTCGGTTTCACGCTTCACATCCTTGATAAACTCAGGAGACGCCTTGAAGTTGATGTCCTTCACTCCCACCTTGCGATACGTCATCTTATCATCTGGATTCAGAATTTCCCTAGGCTTCTCATCCTCGAAAGCGAGGGAGAGGGAGAAGGTGCCGAAACCTTCCAGATTCACATTGTACCCCATGGAGAGCATATCTGTCAGCATATCAACCACATCGGTCAATACAGCCTCCGTGGTACTTTCCGAAATACCGCGATGGTAGTTCTGCATCATCTTGACGAACTCTTTTCGGGATAGTGTCCGGTTGGTCACCATCTTGGGATAAACTCTGCGCTTGCCTTCATCACGCAAATCATTCAACTCTTGCAACTTGTACTTAGCCATATCAGTTTCCTTTCTTATTAAGATGGTTATCACTCCTTATTGCAGCAGTCTTTGCATCCTACAGTATTTATGATCATACCTAAGAAGAAAAGACCACAAACCTAGGAAGAAAAGTATTTAATCCTAGGAGAAATCTCCGTTCACCGACGCCGAATGTCCGTTCAGCGTCGATGAACGGCGGTTCAACGTCGGTGAATGGCGGTTCAACGTCGGTGAACGAAGATTTCTACCATGCAAAGATACAACTTTATCAGATATAAAACAAGACTTTTCCTGAATATCTTTACTTTTCCGGCCATAATTCTTCGTTTTTTGAGCTTATTTCTTTGCGTATCCCAAATAATTGTGTTAACTTTGTAGTCAGATTGCAAACCAAAGGTCAAAGGATTGCAAACCAAAGACAAAGAAAAAGACTAAGATTAGACATTCTTATGAGTATGAAGATATTAGCAACCAGCGACTGGCATCTGGGCAACCTGTTTCACGGCAACGACCGTCTGCCGGAACACAAGCATTTCCTAAAATGGCTCCTGGAACAAATCGCTGAACAAAAGCCCGATGCTCTCCTCATCGCAGGAGACATCTTTGATAACGGAAATCCATCGGCAGCGGCACAGACCGTTTATTACGAGTTTCTTGCCGATGCTACCCAACTGTGCCCGAACATGCAGGTCATCATTACCGCCGGCAACCACGATTCCGCCAGCCGACTGGAGGCTCCCCGTCCGCTGCTCACCCGATACCATGTGGAAATAAGAGGAAACGTAAGGAAAATCTGGAAGCAGGGAGAAAGCGAGGACGATGATAAAACCGGCGGACATTGGATCTATTCCTTCGATGACCTCATCATCCCCGTAACCAACGAGGCAGGAGAAGAAGTTATCATCCTCGCCGTACCTTTCCTTAGAAGCGATGTGGTGCAGAACGCCAGCTACTCGCAGGGAGTCAACGACTTTCTGAGAGAACTGACGGCTGAGGCTCGAAAGAAATACCCGGGCAGGAAGTGCATCATGATGGCACACATGTACGCCAAGGGTTCGGACATCGCCAAAAAGGATGCGAGCGAGAAAATCATCATCGGCGGACAGGAGGAAGTGGACCTGGAAGGATGGAACGAACATCCCGACTATATGACTTGCGGACACATCCACAAACGGCAACATATCTGGAATACCGACTGGGCAAGATATACGGGAAGTATCCTCCCGATGTCGTTTGCCGAGAAAGACTACACCCACGGCATCGACCTCATCACCATAGAACACGGAGAAGAGGAGGAAGGAAAGGAAACCGGCAAGAGCAAGGAATGGAAAGTAGATTTCCTGGAATACAAGCCTCAGCACGCCCTCCGCATCCTGCCCGAAAATGAGGAAGAACTGACCTTCAAGAAATGGCAGAAGGTCATCAATTCTGAACTCTCGGAGAGAACCGACGGCGAACTGAGCGACCATTTCGACTACGTGATGCTGAAGGTGAAACAGGAGAAACTGACCAGCGATGACATCAAGGAACTGGAGAAACTCGTCAACGAAAAGGATGCCGTGCTCTGCAAAATCCAGCGCATCATCCCGCAACTGGACCTCTCCACCATCCAGGGTTCCCAGCACATCACCAGCATAGAAGACATCATCAACCGTCCTCCGCTCGACACGCTGAAAGAAGCCTTCGCCATCAGACACAACGTTCCGATGAACGAAAGACAGGAGAAAATGTTATCCGATTTATTAACGACATCATCATTATGAAATTCCTACAACTCGAAATACTCAACCTCGCTTCGCTTGACAAACAGGGAGGCGAGGTCATCAACTTTGAAGAAGGTGCCTTAGGCGAGAGTACCATCTTCAGCATCGTAGGTCCGACGGGAAGTGGCAAGTCTACCCTACTCGATGCTATCTGCCTTGCCCTCTACAACCGCGCCCCTCGCTACCCCAGGAAGAAAGGCGACAAGAACCAGAACATCGAGATTTTCGGAGCTGCCGATGCCAGCGAAAGTAACCGTCTGGCACCTACCGACAGCCGAAACATCCTGACACGTGGCAAGAAGGAAGGCTACAGCAAACTCACCTTCCTTGCCAACAACGGCAGCATCTACCGCGCAGAATGGCACGTCAGATTCCAGAGAGTGCGCTACGAGAACGCCAAGACTGCGCTTTATAAAATCACGAGAAACGGAGAAGAAATAACGGAGGAAACTGCCGATTGGAACGAACTGCCGAACATCATCGGACTCGACTACGACCAGTTTCTCCGCACCGTACTCATCGCCCAAGGCTCGTTTGCCAACTTCCTGACGGCGAAGGAAAACGAGCGGTACGAACTCTTGGAAAAACTCATCGGATGCGAGGAAACTTATACGAACATCGCTACTGAAATCAAGAAGGCGAAAGACCAGGCGACGGATGCCTACAACCAGATGGCAGCATCGGTGGAAGCCGTTAAACAGAACCTGCTGAACGATGAAGAACTCGCCCAACTGAAGGAGGAAATCGACCGCCTGGAAAAGGCTGAGAAGGAACTCGACAGCCAGTTGCAAGCCATCTCGAAAGACCTGCAATGGTTTGAGGAAAACGATAAGCAAATCAAGCAAATCGCTATCTACCAGACTGATATGGAGCAAGCAGCTGATGCCATTAAAGCGATGCGAGCCCAGATTCTCCGTCTGCAGTTGCACGATGAAGTACAGCCAGCCGTCAACCTACTGCAGGAAGTAGAGCGACAGACGCAAAGCATCCACGAACAGGAAGAAAACATTCTGAAAGCGGAAGGAAACATCAAAAGTCAAGAGTCTGCCATCGACGAAAGCGAGAAAACTCTCACCAGTCTGAAGGAAGCAGTAAGCAAGGCACAGGAACAGCTGGAAAAGGCACTGCCGGTCATCGCTGAAGCAAGAGCGCTGAAAACAAAAATGGAAGCGGCGATGCCGAATCTGAAAGAAAAGAAAGAGGCTTTGGAGTTGGCACAGAAAGAGAATCTAACTGCCCAAAGAGATGTGGAGGAAAACGCCCGAAACATCCAAAAATGGGAAGCTGAAACGGAGAAAGCGAACCTTGCTCTCAAAGCGACACAGGAAGAGATTGCCAAGCAGAAACAGGTTCTGCACGAAGCGACGCAAGCCGCTGAACAGGCTTGGGAGACGGAAAGAAATAAGACTGTCGGACAGAACATAGAGGAACTGCAGAACAGCAAGACTGTAGCTGACAGGAAACTACAGGATGTCCAGCAAGCCATCAAGGTTGTGGCTCATCTCGATGCTGCCACAACAGAAAAACAGAAGAATGAGGAGCGAATCCAGGTCTTGGGCAAGAGAAACGCAGAGATAGATGAAGCCCTGGGCAAGTTGACCATCGAGGCGCTGACCCAAGAGACCCTGACGCTGAGAAATGCCTATACCCTCATGGTGAGCGAGAAATGGGAGATTCATCGTGCCAACCTGACCGAAGGCAAACCTTGTCCGCTTTGCGGCAGCACGACCCATCCTTATCATACCGACAACAGACAGTTTGAGGAAGCCACTACAGAACTCTCTCAACTTCTGAAAGCCAAGGAGGATCTGCTGAAACTGCAGCAGAAAGAGGAGAAGGATCTTTCCGGCGAGAGAAAACAGAACGACGGTGAAGTACAGACGCTCCAGAAACAACAGGAAAAGCTGTCGGGTGAAATCGCAACTTACGAAGAGGAATGGAAGGCGCTCATCGCCCAGTATCCAAAGATTCCGAAAGCAGAGGCAGAACTGAAATCGCTCTTGCCTATCTATGAAAACAAGGCGAAAGATGCGAGCAGCAAACTGAGCCTCTTTAACAAGATTCAGAAAGAGATAGAACGGCTGACCCAACTCAAGGATAAGGCTGTAAAGGATGAAGCTGCGTATGAAAGCAAGGCCTCTACTATACAGAATAAAGCCCAAGAAAACGCTTCAACCTGCATCACAAAATTAGCTGAGCAGAAAGTACTTACCTCCAACTTCATCTCACAGCAAAAGAGCAAGGAGGAGGCTTACGGGAAAGCCCTTCAGGCATGGAATAGTACCAAGAAGGAAATGGAGGAATGGCAGGAGAAATATAAGCAGATTCTGAATGGCGAAGAACCAAACGCGGCAGAACAAAGACTGACAGCAGCAAAGGATGAGGCTACGAAAGCAGCAGATAACCAGAACGAGAATATCAACAAACTGAAGGCTGAACTCGCCAACAGTAAAGGTTCGCATCAAACCATGCTGTCTCAGAACAAAACGATGAAAGAGAATCTGCAAACGAAGGAAAAGGAACTCGACTTTTGGATTGAGGAATATAACAAGCAGCTTGAAGAAAAGATCATCGAAGGAAAAGACTCCGAAGAGGAAGGCATCGAGGAAAGAAGTATCGAACCAAGCCTTATCGACCGAAATACCATCCGGGAGATGCTTCACTCTGCCGAAGACTGGAATGCTATCCGACGGGAAAAGGACGAAAAGGAGAAAGCCGTGGCTTCAACTACCGCCCTTTACCAGAGCGCAGAAAAGGCGCATCAGCAGCATTTGGAACATCAGCCTGCCCAAACCCGTGATGCTCTCTTAGCCATTCAGCAGGAGTATCAGGAAAGAAGCCAGCGCAACGAACTGATTGCTGCCAACGTCAGGATGCAGAACCATCAGGAAGCCGTGAAGCAGTTGGGCGACAAGGCTGAGGCTCTGAATCTCGTAACACAGGAAAAGGATGACTGGACAGCCATTACGGATGCCATCGGAGCAGACGGAAAGACGCTGCGCAAGATAGCCCAATGCTATACGCTCAGTTTCCTGATAGCGCACGCCAACCAGGAAATCAGAAAGTTCAACAGCCGTTACGAACTGCAGCAGGTAAAGCATTCGCTGGGCATCCGAGTCATCGACCACGACCGTGCCGACGATATCCGAGACACCACCTCCCTATCAGGTGGCGAAACCTTCATCGTGAGTCTGGGTCTCGCCTTGGGCCTGTCGGCGTTATCCTCCCGCAACATCTCCTTCGAGAACCTGTTCATCGACGAAGGCTTCGGAACCCTCGACCCCGATACCTTAGCCACGGTCATCGACTCCCTCGCCATGCTGCAAAGTTCGCAAGGCAAGAAGGTGGGCGTCATCAGTCATACCGACACGATGAGCGAGCGCATCACCACCCAGATAAGGATTATCAAGAATGGCAACTCCGGCAGCAGCCATATCGAGATCTATCCTTAACCCATCGCAATTACACCTTAAATTATATAGTAATTACACCTTATTTATCCCTATCAGCGCCAAGGATGGCGACAACGTGGTGAACAAGAGCGATGTGATTCGTCCTCACCATAACAAAAGAAAGGGTGTGCCATAAGTCCATGACACACCCTTTCTTTTGTTTCCATTGAATATTAAACCCTGTTTCCCTCTTTTGGGAATACTACGGTTGGCTTGAAGGTCTTAGCCTCCTCAAAGTCCATCAGGGCATAAGCGATGATGATGACGGTATCGCCCACCTGCACTTTGCGGGCTGCAGCACCGTTCAGGCAGATACAACCGCTGCCACGCTCACCTTTGATAATATAGGTCTCCAAGCGCTCACCATTGTTGTTGTCTACAATCTGAACCTTCTCGCCTGCTATCAGATTAGCAGCGTCCATCAAGTCCTCATCGATGGTGATGCTACCCATATAATTCAGGTTAGCCTCAGTTACGGTCACACAATGGAGCTTACTCTTCAATACTTCTATCTGCATTGTTCTGTTATTACTTGATCTGTTACGGATTAAACTTAATAAAGAATATCTATCGAGGAATTATCCCTTATACTTGATATGGTCGATGAGACGGATAGGAGTCTTACCGCAATAAACGGTGATGCAACCTACCACATAGGCACTATCCTCCCATGAAGAAACATCCTGCAGGCTGTCGCCATCCACAATCTGGAAATATTCTACCTCCAGACCCTCTACAGCATTGATGTCGGCAACCACCTTATCGTGAGTTTTCTGTACGGTATGAGTCTTGGCATACTCCACACTCTCATTCAGGGCCTTATAGATGTTTGGCGCAATGGCACGCTCATCAGGAGCCAGCAAAGTATTACGGCTGCTCTTAGCCAAACCGTCCTCATCACGGACAATAGGGCACTCCACAATCTGCACATCGCTGTTGATGTACTTCACGAGCTGCTTGATGACAGCAATCTGCTGCCAATCCTTCTCACCGAAATAAGCACGAGTTGGTCGAACGATATAGAAAAGACGGCTCACTACCTGACATACACCATTGAAATGACCCGGGCGCTTGGCACCCTCCATCACGGTAGAAACAGGTGGAAACTCAAAGTGGCGTGTATCTGGTGTAGGATACATCTCCTTCACCGATGGTGCAAACACATAGTCAGCACCACAAGCCTCCAAGAGCTTGCAGTCAGCATCGAGGGTACGAGGATAGCGATCCAAGTCACCCTGATCATTAAACTGTGTAGGATTCAGGAACACAGAAACCACAGTCACGCCATTTTCCTTCACACTGCGCTTAACAAGAGAGGCGTGACCCTCATGCAGCGCACCCATAGTTGGCACAAGGCCGATTTCCTTTCCCTCCTTACGACACATGAAGAGTTCGTTCTGGAGGTCAACAATCTTATTGAATACTTTCATCGTCATAATCTGTTTTCGGGTGCAAAATAACAACTTTTTTCTCAAATGAGAAAGAAAAAACCTAAAAATATGCGAATTATTGCCGAAAATAATGAATTTCGGAGAAAAAATGCCCCTATTTGAAGTTTTTTTTGTACCTTTGCACGTAATTCGTAAGAATAAAATTTAAATTTTATGGCAAAAAAAGTATTATTTATCAATCAGGAGATCGACCCATACGTAGCCGAGTCTCACATGTCAATCATGGGACGCGAACTGCCTCAGAAGATGCAGGAAGCAGGTTTTGAGATCCGCACCTTCATGCCTAAGTGGGGCACCATCAACGAGCGTCGCGGACAATTGCACGAGGTCATTCGCCTGTCTGGTATGAACCTTATCATAGATGATACAGACCATCCGCTGATCATCAAGGTTGCATCTATACCAACAACACGACAGCAGATTTATTTCATCGATAATGACGACTATTTCAAGAGCCGCCAGATGGGCACCGATGAAAACGGAAAGGAATATGCCGACAACGGAGAAAGAGCTATCTTCTTTGCACGTGGCGTATTAGAAACCGTAAAGAAGCTCCGCTGGCAGCCTGATGTAATCGTCTGCCAGGGTTGGGCTAGCGCAGTAGTACCATTCTATGTAAAGACAGCCTACAGCGAAGAGCCTTCATTTGCAGAATCAAAGGTGATTACCGCTCTCTATACCAACGAACTCAAGGGTGAACTGGGTACCAACTTCAAACGTTGCGTTGCCTTCCGCGATGCCAAGTCAGAACTGCTCGACAGCTATCAGGACGACTTCAACTTCATTGAGCTCGGCAAACTTGCCATCGACTATAGCGACGGTGTGGTAGAAGGTGAAGAAGAAGCTAACCAGATTCTCTTTGATTATGCGAAGGAGAAGAACAAGCCTGTACTGGCTTATCCGGGAGAAGATATCCAGGAGCCATACGCAGACTTCATCAACAAGGTTTGTCCTGACGCAGAATAAAATTCCGACAACAGAGACACATACATACAAGGATAATGAAAATTTTAAGACTCTTAACAGTATTAGTAATAGCAGCGCTTACTTTCGCTGCATGTGATGACACCACCGAGGGAATCGGTGGTAGCATCACTAACGATATTGACAACATCAACATCACTAGCGCAGTATTTCCTGTAGCTACAAAGTCTATGGTTTCAGGTGCCGTATTGAGCCGCAACAACAGCGGTCTCATCGGTAAGATGAAAGACCCGGAAACCGGCAACTATGTAAAGGGTGACTACATGACCCAGTTGAGCGTATTGCCTACTTTCTCTATAGATACACTCGATTACATCAAGCAGGCAAACAAAGGTTCTATCGAAGCAGACTCATGCTACCTCCTGGTTTCATACAATGCCAGCTACGGCGATACTATCGCCCCAATGAAGGTGACAGCCTATGAGATGACAAAGCCGATGGCAGAAGATAAGGAGTATTACTCTGATTATGATGCCTTCAAGGAAGGCTGGGTAAGCGAAAACAACCAGCATTGGAGCAGTAATTACAACTTGAGCAATACATCAGATGTCAAGAACTTCAAGATTTACTTGAATAAGAAGTATGAGAAAGATGGTAAGACATACAAGAACTATGGTTCTTACATCATGCAAACATACGCAGAACATCCTGAGTACTTCAAGACCAACTACAAGTTCCTGCACAACGTCTGCCCTGGCTTCTTCATCAAGAATGTAGGCGGTACGGGTAACATGGCTAAGATCTGGAATACAGAGCTTATCTTCTACTGGACCCGCCACAAGACCATCAAGGCAAAGGACGGCGTTACAGACAGTATAGCTGTAGGCATCGGATACAACCGTTTCGATGGTACAGAAGAGGTATTGCAGCTCAACAAGATTGAGAACGATACCACGAACTTGGACTCCTTGGCAAGTCAGCAGAACTGTACTTACCTCAAGTCGCCAGCAGGTATCTTCACCGAGGTTACCCTCCCTATCGAAGATATCATGAAGGGACATGAGAAGGATACGCTCAACACAGCATCCATCTCTTTTCCACGACTCAACAATGAAAACGAAGACAACCCATACAACTTTGCTACACCAAGCACCATCCTGATGGTTCAGAAAGACAGTTTGCAGTCGTTCTTCGAAAAGAGCAAGTTGGCAGATAGCCGTACTTCTTATACCACAAGCTACAGCAGTACAGGTACTTATAAGAATGCCTATACATTCCAGAATATCGCCAACCTGGTTTCTGCCATGTATAAGAACAAGGGCAAGGGAGAAAACTGGAATAAAGTAGTACTGGTTCCTGTAAACATCATCACAACCGCACAGGGACATACTACCGTCATCTCCAAGATTAATCACGATATGTCACTCGCTTCTACCCGACTGAAAAGAGGTGTAATAACCACCGACAGCAACGGCAAGGAGACAAGTCCTATACAGATAAAGGTGATTTACAGTAAGTTTAAAGAAAAAGAATAAGCATTCATAACGCAAAGTAAAAAAGGAAACGAAACATGGCAGATAATTTTTTGGAGCGTCATCGCGAAGAATACGAAATACGCAAGGCTGCATGGCTCAAGAAGAAGAAACTATTCATGAAGTCAGGCAAGAAACAGAAGCCCCAGACACAGATGCCACGTCCTGAAGACGAAGCGTTATAAACACGAAAAAATATTCAGAATCCTGAGAAAGAGGGTGTATCATAAAGCATTTGAATGTTTATGATACACCCTTTTAACTTTGCCAGTTAATCCTTAAAAAACGCCGCATAAGTACGATAAAAGCCATTTAACACAAAATAAAACAAAATTAATTTGGAGTTTACCCATTTTTTTTATATCTTTGCATTGTAAATTAAAAGTATTAAATATTAAACAGACAAAAAGCAATAAAATAAAAATAATCAAGATATTAGTAGAGATACTGATTTATGGGTTTAACTTTTCTAAGAACTTGCATTTAAGGATACAAGATATTTGCAGGATACAAGTTACTTGCAATATATGAGATACTTGGTTTATGTTTATAGATAATGGAGAAATTACTCTCATAAAGAATTCGTTTTTAAGTTTAAACAAAAATGCTAAAGTTAGATGTTAGTAATATAAGTCCCCGTAGTAACCGTGAGGCTACTGCGGGGACGCTTTTTCAATTTATAGTATATAGAAACAAAAAGGGCAAGACCAGAGATGACCTTGCCCAATCTATTTTTATAACTCTTTATCTATATTATAAGATTCTACCTGTAAGAGAGAACTTCAAAACAGGATAAACCTTTAAATATAAACATCAGACTACAGAACTTAATCTACTACCGTAAACTTGGCATATTTCAGCAGAAGCTGTTTGGTGCCAGAATGAACGAACTCAACCGTAGCCTTCGTATTCTCACCAGTACCTTCAATCTTCAACACCGTTCCCCGTCCAAAACGCTGATGTTCAATCTTCATTCCCTCCTGCAAACCACAAGAAGAACTGCCAGCAGATGAAGCTGCAGAAGAAGAAACTGATGCTGCAGAAGATCCTGTACTGCGAGAAGCAGGATGAGAAGAATGCGTCTCCATGTAACGTTTAGCTGCATTCAGCGCTCTAACAGACTTGAAATTACCTTCAGAGAGAGATGAGCGTCCGGAAACAGACGAGCGTCCGGAAGTATGTGAAGTCTCCGGTTCATCATCAAAGAGAGAAGGCTTAGGATCTGCTACAAACTGCGATGCTACCGGTTTGGAATTCTGATACCTGCTACTGTATCTAGGCTGCTCAGCATCCTCCCACGGTCTGCGAGAACGTTGCGCTCTCGCCCACTCCGGCTGGTCAGACATCGAATCAGCTCTGGAGCCAAACAAGCTTCCACCAGCCTCATCCTGGCTATCAATCAACTTGCCGTCAATCTCATCGATAAACCGACTCGGATTATCAAACTCCATCTTGCCATATCGCCAGCGGTTCTTGGCGTTCGTCAGGATACAATGTTTCTCAGCTCGAGTAATGGCAACGTAAAGCAATCTTCGTTCCTCCTCCAGTTCTCTGAGCGAAGCAGCAGAAAGCGGACTTGGGAAGATATTCTCTTCCAAACCAACCACGAAGACCGTAGGAAACTCCAGACCCTTGGCAGCATGAACCGTCATCAGAGAAACACGAGGTTCATCCTTATCACCATCGCTGTCAGCATCGGTAAGCAGAGCCACATCCTGCAGATAATCCTGCAGGAAGAGTTCATCAAACCTACCCTCTTCACGGCGTTCCTCCACAAAAGCCGACATACCGCTCAAGAATTCCTCCAGGTTCTCCTGACGTGCCAGATCATCGGCATCCTTGCCCGACATGATATCCTGACTGATGCCACTCTCCTTGATAATGGCATCACCCAATTCATAGACATCCGTAGTTTGAGCCCGTTCGATAAACGAAGAAATTAGCAATCTGAAAGTTTCCAGCTTGTTCATCGTACCCTTGGTAACCGCCAGTCCATACCGCTCAGGGGCACCGATTACCTCCCAGAAACTCACCTGGTTCTGATGGGCACAGTCAGCAATCTTCAGCACCGTAGTAGCACCGATTCCACGAGCCGGATAGTTGATGATACGCTTGATAGCCTCTTCATCATCCGGATTCGCCACCAGACGGAAATATGCAATAATATCCTTAATTTCCTTGCGCTGGTAGAAACTCAGTCCGCCATAAATGCGATAAGGAATACCCTGCTTTCTGAACTCCTCCTCGAAGCTACGACTCTGGGCATTGGTACGATAGAGAATGGCAAAATCACTATACTGACAGCCATCCTCGCGCCGGATACGCTTCACGTCCTTCGCCACAATCGCCGCCTCTTCCTTGTCGCTGTAAGCAGGCTTATACTGAATCTTCTCACCCTTCGTATTCTCGCTGAACACATCCTTAGGAATCTGGTTGCGGTTATGGCGAATCAAACTGTTGGCCGCCTCCACGATGGTCTGCGTACTGCGGTAGTTCTGCTCCAGCTTGAAGAGACGCGTGCCCTGAAACTGGCGCTGATAGTTGAGAATATTATCGATATTGGCACCACGGAAACTATAGATACTCTGCGAGTCATCACCCACGGCACAAACACGCTGCTTCTCCTGACAGAGTTGCATGACGATAGACATCTGAACGTGATTGGTATCCTGATACTCATCCACCAGGACATAATCGAAGCGGGCGGCATATTTGTGGCGAATATCCTCATGTTCCCTGAAGAGCTGATAGGTAAGTGTCAGCAAATCATCGAAATCCATGGCATTGGCCTGCTTGCAGCGCTGCACGTAAGCCACGAAAATCTTACCAACCTCAGGCATCTGCGCACGCTTGTTCTGCTCGAAGATAGCCGCATCGCTGTCATAAGCCGCAGCACTCATCAGGTTGTTCTTCGCCATCGAAATCTTGGCATGAACGGCAGCAGGCTTATACTTCTTATCATCCAGCCCCATCTCCTTCACTATCGCCTTGATCAGCGAGCGCGAGTCACTTTCGTCATAAATGGTAAAGTTGTTGTTGAAGCCGATATGCTCAGCCTCCGCTCTCAGGATTCGGGAGAAGATGCTGTGGAAGGTACCCATATAGAGATGCTGGGCGAGGTCATTTCCCACCAGTTTTCCGATACGTTCCTTCATCTCTCTTGCCGCCTTGTTGGTAAAGGTGAGCGCCATGATGCTCCAGGGTTTCATGCCCTGGCTCAGGAGATAAGCTATCTTATAAGTAAGCACACGCGTTTTACCCGAACCTGCACCGGCTATCACCAGCGAAGGTCCGTCAATATATTCTACCGCAGCACGCTGCGCTTCGTTCAAGTCGTTCAGTAAATCCATTAATCAATATTTACCAGATTTTTCACTCTTCATTCTTCACTCTTCATTCTTCACTCTTCATTCTTCACTTCCCCCTATATCCTCCCACAGCCGTGCCCGGGTCGAAATCTTCGCCCTCACGAGGGAAGGTAGGGATAAATCTCATCTGATGTTCTATCTGTCGCTGGCGCTTCTTCATATAAGCGCTAGGATGCAGCGAACTGAATTTGCGCGGATTAGGAAGTGTAGCTGCTATCAGCGCACACTCGCCACGAAACAGATCTTTCGCTTTCTTGTCGAAATGATATTCAGCAACCGCATCCACACCATAGATACCCGGTCCCATCTCAATGCTGTTGAGATAAACCTCCATGATGCGCTGCTTGCTCCACATCATTTCGATGAGGAAGGTAAAGTAGACTTCAAATCCCTTGCGGGTCCATGAACGGCCAGGCCACAGGAAGACATTCTTAGCAGTCTGCTGACTGATGGTACTGGCTCCATGCACCTTTCCACCACGTGCATTATTCTTCGCCGCACTCTCGATGGCATTGAAGTCGAAACCGTGATGCTTCAGGAATCTCGCATCTTCGCTCGCCATTACCGCCACTGGCATATGAGGCGAGATCTTATCCATCGAAATCCAATGATGATGCAGGGTAATACTCTCTCCATCAGCTACTTGCTGGAAGCATCGAATAAACATCAGAGGAGTGACATACACAGGAATGAACCTATATGCCACTACAGCAAGAATGGTGGTACTGAAAAACAGCACCACCACCCATTTTACTATATTCTTGATTTTCTTCAAAATCATCTATTTAGTTTTTCCCTCCCGGGAGCATGAAAGTTATTACTTCAATGTACCGTTGTTGGCTGCGTTAACCATAGCCTGGCTAGCATACATGTAAACCTCTACACGACGGTTCTGGGCACAAGCAGCAGTAGTATTAACAACAGGGTTAGCAGAACCCAAACCCTGAACATTCTTTACCTGACGGCTTGTAACACCGCAAGAAGCGAGATAGTTGTAAACTGCCTCAGCACGCTTCTGGCTCAATGGCAAGTTGATACCATCATTACCTGTAGCATCGGTATAACCCTGGATAGAAACCTCGCAGTCGGTATTGTTCTTCAATACACCGGCAAACTGAGCCAAATCAGTCTTTGCGCTACTGCTGAGAGTAGAACCATTAGTTGGGAAGAGGATACCAGAAGCAAATGTTACCTTAACGGCAGACAAGCCATTGGCATCTGTTACAGTCTCAACCTGTGCATTCTTCACCTGTTCAGCCTCAGCCTTTACCTTATCCATGTGCTTTCCTATGAGGTTACCAGCACCGCCACCAACAGCTGCACCGATAGCAGCACCTACGAGAGCACCGGTACCACGATGGCTATTGTTGAGCAATCCACCTACGAGAGCACCCAGAGCTGCACCAGAACCGGCACCTACAGCTGTACCTGTCTTCTGATTGGTTCCACAACTTGAAAAAAGCAAGCACAAAGAGAGGCCTGCAACTGCAAAATTAGTCTTTTTCATTTTAAAATCTCCTATATTTATGTTATTTAATTGCAAAGATAACTCTTTTTTCTCCATAATGGAGAGTTTTCTAATATTTTTTTGTATTTTTGCATGCAAATTTAAGGGTATTTGTCGAAATAGAGCTAGGAAATCACCTATTTGGGGGTGGGAAATCCCTAAAAGTCGGATTTCAGACACCTGCAGACAGATGAACTGCCGCCAGCAGATGATGAAGGCTCAAACTTATACCTTAATATATATATAACAGAAGAAATAAAAAACAAAATAAATAGAATAAAGCAATATGGCTAAAGAACTCAAGAATTTAACCAAGCGCGCTGACAACTACAGTCAGTGGTACAATGATTTGGTAGTAAAGGCTGATCTCGCTGAGTTGTCACCAGTTCGTGGTTGTATGATTATCAAACCATACGGTTACGCTATCTGGGAGAAGATGCAGCAACAGCTCGACAAGATGTTTAAGCAGACAGGTGTACAGAACGCATACTTCCCTCTCCTCATCCCGAAGAGTTTCTTCTCTCGTGAGGCTGAGCACGTGGCAGGTTTCGCCAAGGAGTGTGCCGTAGTTACCCACTACCGCCTCCGTTCTACAGAGGATGGAAAAGAGGTTGAGGTTGATCCTAACGCAAAGCTCGATGAGGAGCTCATCATCCGTCCTACTTCTGAGACCATCATCTGGAACACCTATAAGAACTGGATCCATTCATGGCGTGATCTCCCTATCCTCTGCAACCAGTGGTGTAACGTAATGCGTTGGGAGATGCGTACCCGTCCGTTCCTCCGTACTTCTGAGTTCCTCTGGCAGGAGGGTCATACCGCTCATGCCACTAAGGAAGAGGCTGAGGCAAAGGCTCAGGAGATGCTCAAGGTTTACGCTGAGTTTGCTGAAAACTACATGGGTGTTCCTGTATTGCAGGGTGTGAAGAGTGAGACTGAGCGTTTCGCAGGTGCTCTCAACACTTATACCATTGAGGCAATGATGCAGGATGGCAAGGCTCTCCAGAGTGGTACTTCTCACTTCCTGGGTCAGAACTTCGCCAAGAGTTTCGATGTTACCTACTTGAACAAGGAGAACAAGCCTGAGTACGTATGGGCTACTTCATGGGGTGTTTCTACCCGACTGATGGGTGCCCTCATCATGGTTCACAGCGATGATAACGGTCTCGTATTGCCTCCAAAGCTGGCTCCTATCCAGGTGGTTATCGTTCCTATCAACAAGGGCGATGAGCAGTTGGCTCAGATTACTGCTAAGTTGCAGCCTGTCATCGACCAGCTCCGCGAGTTGGGCATCACCGTGAAGTATGATGACAACCCTGCCAAGCGTCCTGGCTTCAAGTTCGCTGACTATGAGTTGAAGGGTGTTCCTGTTCGTCTGGCTATGGGTGGCCGTGACTTGGAGAACAACACCATCGAGATTATGCGCCGTGATACCTTGGAGAAGGAGAACGTAAGCTTCGACGGTATCGTTGAGCGCGTAAAGAATATGCTGGAAGACATCCAGAAGAATATCTTCGAGAAGGCTCGTGCTTACCGTGATGCTCACGTTTATGAGTGCGACAACTACGAGGAGTTCAAGAAGCGTGTGAAGGACGGTGGTTTCTTCCTCTGCCATTGGGACGGTACAGCCGAGACCGAGGCTAAGATTAAGGAAGAGACTCAGGCTACCATCCGCTGCGTGCCTTTCGCTTACGAGCAGACTCCAGGTGTAGATATGGTAAGCGGCAAGCCAGCTGTAGCCCGTGTCATCATCGCAAGAAGCTATTAATCATCCCTGGTGTCGGGAGTTCATCCTGACACCATAATATATTTAATATGAGGCAGTTGATACTATACATCCTTTTTCTGGTGTCCATGGTCTTCTCAGGCTATGGAGAGGTATCTGCTGCCCCTATTTCTTTTACTCCCGAGGATTCTTATACCGAAGATGCAAGCCATAAGAAAGATGGTTTGGCGAAGGTTGAGTATGACAAGAGCCAGCCTGAGGCACAGCTTGAAAACGCCTCACAGCTTGCTTACCGCATCTGTAGCAGCCGTCCGCAGCGCTTATTGCCAAGTGGCAACATGCACAACAGTCAGACTGCCAGTAGATTGCTTACAAATAGAATCCGTTATTTATCATCCCTTTTATCAGCTATAGAAGGTGGCATGGAGCCTTTCCGACAGGAAACTGCCCCAATCCACTTTGATGTCGCCTGCAAGTATTATGTCATTTGCCTGCGACGTCTGCTCTGTTAGTGCTTATTCTTTTCTCTTTTTAAAATTTCATATAGGTTTATCGCATCTTTCCTAAGATTTGCGATAAGACTGGTTACACCCCTATTCAAAACAAAAAACAGTTCAATATATATTATTTTTCAAGAATTAAGAATAAGCAAATAACAGTATAAAATTATGGCAAAGATTAATCATTTAGAGATGGGTGCTGATGTTTTGGCACTCCAGGATGTACAGGTAAAGAAAGGTTTCATGGGTTTGACTGTCAAGCTCATCTATCAACCTACCAACAGTGTGATTAAGATAAAAGAGAAAGAATATTCTGTAGAGGATGGAAGAAAGCTTGAGAACATCCTCAGTGCAGCCCCTAAGGATGTAGAAACAGCGATCAGCAAATTCCCTGTTTCTGCCATCAGCATGGGTAATATGAAGTTACAGGCTTGCATCTCTGACGACCACCAGTTTGTTGCCACACAGCTCCTTGCCTTCAAGGATTTCAGTTACAAGCCGGTTACAGAGATGAAGACCTATACAGGAAAGACAGCCGAAGCTTTCGCTCAGTTGTTTTAGTTATATCACAGTTTCGGGACAGGGGACAGAACAAATCCTCTGTCCCTCTTTTATTTTATAGATATAGGATGAAATCTCGGTTCATTCCCTCTTCCCAATTACGGTAATGCTTAGGCGACAGACCGGTATGTTTCTTGAAGAAGGTTCCGAAGGCTGAAGCATTGGGAAAACTGAGTTCATTGGCTATCTGCTGTATCGTCTTCGTGGTGTTCTTCATCAGGTAGATACTGCGACGGATCATCGCCTTGAAAAGCAACTGCTGGACCGTCTGACCGCAAACCGACTTGACCAGTACCGACAGATATTTCGGTGTAAGACAGAGTTCGTCTGCATAGAAAGCCACACTGCGCTCACGCATATAGTTCTTCTCTATCAGCAGCACCAGCGACTCAAAGATGGCAATCTTCCGCTCCATCTCCTTGCCGGCAGCCTTGAACGATGCCGAGAAGATGCTGCACAAACGGTACGTAACAGCCATCAGCAACAGTTTCTGCTCATGCACACAATAGGCATCCAGTTCACCACTCTTCTCTTTTTCCAGCTCCAGTTTCCTCAGCATCAGGGCATAAGAAGTAAGCATATCCTCATAGCCCGTCGTCCTGACATGGCAGGATTTGGGATAAATCGTAGCATAAAGACGCATGGTAACCACGGTATTACCCAACATGTGACGAATCTGTTCAGCACGGTAAAAAAGAAGGGTATATTTGAGGTTCTTGCCCGTTTCCTGCACATGAAACATCACTCCTTTGGAGAGGAAAACGGTTTCACCCTCAGATGCAACAAAGGATGTTCCGTCTACGCAGAAACGGAACATCCCCTGATGACAGATTACGATTCCGACATAGTCGGAGTAGAAAGGCTGCATCAACAGCTGAGGAAACTCATGAGCCTCATATATGATGATATTATCTGTTATTTTCATGATGAATATGGATCTGTTATCTTCAGATTTAACTGCGAAGATAACAAAAATATCCATTCATCAGATGAGCAGCCTGTATCTTTTATGATATTTTAGCACTCCACTACCTTCTTCCCAGGGATTTTACATCTACATTCTTCAGCAGATACTCACGCGTCAGTTCCCCGATATTGCGCTTGCGCCAAGGGAGAACGAGCATCAGTCCGGCACACAGCAGACAGCCGTAGAAGGTCCAGCCTGCCATCTCCTTGATGCTCACCAGCGTGGCCTGTACCTGTACCTTTCCCTTCGTACTCATGGCAGCCATATTCTGTGCCTCGGTTACACTCTTGCCCTGATATTGCATGCCTCTCACCGTCTGGTCGTAAGTCTTCGCCGTCTCGATGTTCGTGCGGTCGTAATCCTGGGCAAAGCGGGTTACATAATACTGCTGTCTGTGCTGAAGCACATTGGTATAGAGCGCAGAGCCGATGCAAGGGGCAATGACCATACGAACGGTAAGCATGATGCAAACCCAGGTTGACATGAAGCGGTAAGGCATGCGCTGGTTGGCTATCGTGGAGATGAGCGAATAGAGCAGCATCATTCCTGTAGAACGGATGATGATAGGCCATTTCATACGTTCATACATGCCGTCGTTCTGTACCTCGAAATACATGTACAGCGCATAGGCTCCGATAAAGAGGAAACCCAGACAGTACATCCACTTCAGGTGAACATTCTTGGCTCTAGCGATAACTGCAAATATCAGTCCCACGGTGTAGCCCACCATCACCCAGTTGCCTAGCGTGGCGTTCTGCCAGTTATCTATCTTCATACTCACATTGGTGAACACGTTGACAAACATGGCACTCGAATTGCAGACCATCAGCAGGAAAAAGAGCAGGATACCGTAGTTGATGACCCTGAGCTGGAACACCTCCATGATGAAATAAGGTGAACGCCGCGTCTTCTCCAGATAGATGAACAGAGCGGTAAAGATAAGACAGACCACCGAAGAGAAACGGATGGTAGGATCATCAAACCAGTCGAGCGTCTTACCGAAAACCATGACATAAGCAAACGAACAGAGCATGATACTGAACACCGTAACATTGCCAAACTTCGACATCGTTATCGGGAACTTAGGCATCGGATACTTATGATAAGGCATGGTGAAGAACACGATGATGATGCCTGCCAGCATGAATGCCATCATGAAATGATAAACATACTGCCACTCATAAGCATAGGCAAGCCATGCCGTTAGCCAGGTTCCCAACTGTCCGATAATCATGAAGAAGAGATAGATGACCGGCTGCGACACCATCTTCTCCGAATCTACCGCATCCCATGCTTCCTCGGTAGTAGGCTCGCATCCCGGCGTGATATTCCTCGTAGCCTCTATTCCGAAACCATATCTGATGAGCACGAAGAGATGCGCCATCAGCAGCGTCTGGCGGACAAAACCCATCAGCAGACTGCACAGTCCGAGTATGAACAGCGAGTCGGTCTGGGCACACACGAAACTGAGGATAAAGAGAATGGAGAAGCCCACGATACACATCATCTTCTCTCTACGGATGCACACCAGATCATAGAAGAACGGCGAGAAAGCCGCCATTCCTATCGAGGTGCAGAAGCCCGCAAAGGCGATGTATTCCGACTGGATGCCGAGCCCGCTCATCATCTCGCCGCTGTTGGCAGAATAGACGCCACTCATCGTAATCATCGGCACGAAGAGGATGATCATGAAGATGATGCCGAGCGGTTTGGGCACCCAATCATAAAACGGATAATTCTTATATTCTTCTTCCATATATTACTTCATTTCCATCTAGCTGTTTTTTACTTTCTCTCAGCCTTGACAACCACCATCATGCCGGCAGCAAGATGCTCATTATCCTCTTTGCTGAGGTTGTTGAAATCGATTCTTACAGGCACACGCTGCTGAATCTTGACAAAGTTGCCAGCCGAATTGTCTGTAGGTACCAGCGAATATTTCGAACCGGTAGCACCAGAAATGGCGGTCACCGTACCCTCAAACTCCTTGTTACTGATGGCATCTACGGTCATACGCACCTTCTGTCCTACATAGAGATTCTCTATCTGGGTTTCCTTATAGTTGGCAATCACCCATTTGTTGTTTGTTGGAATGATGTAGGTAATGGTGGTTCCTGCATTCACCATCTGTCCCTCCTCGATAGAGCGGCGACCCAGTTTACCATCACAAGGGGCCACAACCACACAGTAAGAGAGATTCAGCTTTGCCATCTCTACGGCAGCCTCGGCACGCTCGATGGAGGCAGCCACATTCTGCTTGCGGGTAGTTACCTCGTTTACTCCCTTATAGGCAGCAGCCTGCTGCTTCTTTACCCCTTCGAGTTTCTTCTTGGTGGCTGCATATTCCACCTCCAGCTGTTCGAGCTGGATAGGAGTAGCCGCCTTCTTTTCTACCAGGTTGCGATAGCGTTCGCAGTCCTTGGCGAGTTTGGCAAGTCGTACATTTATTTCATCGATAGATGCCTGATAGATAGAAGCTGATGTCTCGGTGGTCTGCTCTGTAGCATTGATGACATTGGCTCCTGCCTTGGCATCCTTGAGGGCTGCTTCAGCCTCCATCAGACGGATACGATACTCCCGGTCGTCGAGCACAAGGAGGGTATCTCCCTTGTGTACTTCCTGATGTTCTCTGAAGCATACCTTGGCGATATAGCCGGATGCACGGAGATTAACCGGTGAGATATATTGTTCTATCTGAGCATCATTACTCGTTTCGTTAGAGTTATAATCGAGGAAGAGGCATACGATTTTCCAGAGTCCGAAAGCCAGGATAGCAACACCTATCAGGCTGGCGATAATCTGTCTTACGCGCTGCTTCTTCAGTTTCTTCCTGGTTTCTTCGTGAGATACCTGTGTAGCCTCTGCTGTTTCTACATTTTTATTTTCGTTCTGTTCCATAGTTTTATTGTAATTTGGAATCAGGGAATATGAAGTAAAGTTTTTTACATCCCGTTTTCCTGTTTATATTTTATTTCTTAATGATTTATTCTTCTCCGTTATTTAGCAACCGAAATCTGGTTGAGCTGTCCAGTCAACTTGAGCAGCGAGAGATTGGCAACTTTATAGCGATAGTAGGCTGTGAGATAATTGTTCATTGCCTCGCTCATACGCATCTCGTCCTGCAGCACCGCTGTCATCGAAGCCACACCCTCCTTATACTGGTCGGCTGTTACGTTGTAAACATCCTGCGCCATGGTATAATTATCAAACTGCTTCTTGTAGTTGCGCTGACTGTTGTTCACCTCGCTCACCGCATTCATATAGTTTGCCTGCAGTCCCTTCAGGGCGTCCTCGTAACCGATGCGTGCATTCTCCTCCTCTATCTTCGCCTTTCTGATTTTAGAACGCTTTTCAAAACCATCGAATACAGGCACTCTCAGTTGAATGCCCAGACCATTGGAACCATACCAGTGGTTTGACTCGCCCGAATGAATCCAGTGATCTATCCTATCGGTAAAGGCAGAATACATCAGGTTTCCGGTCAGCGAGAGCGATGGCAGATAGCCGTCCTTGGCAAGTTTGGTCTGCTTCTGGGTGAGCAATTTCTTCTGTTCCAGCAACTGGAGTTCGTAGAGTCCCGTATCCAGTCCGTCAGCCTTCACCATCTCAATCTTTCCCGGATCTACGGCTGTCACCTTCATCTCCTTCTCGGCAGGATAATCTATCACATACTTGAGCATGGTATACTGCTGTTCGAGCATGGCGATGGCGTTATCGCGCTGCACGGTGAGGTTCTCGATATTGAGATTCACTCGCTTCAGATCTACCTCCAGACTCATCTGGTTATCATAGAAAGCCTGGGTGATGTTTCTGAGTTCTACCAGTCGCTTGATATTGTCATCCGTCAGACGAATCTGCTCAGATGTGTTCTGCGCCATGTAATACATCTTGGCAGTCTGCACGATGAGGTCTTCACGCGCCTTCTCATAAGAGAGTTGGTTGAGTTTATCGGCAATCTTGGTGATATCGATAGCGGTAAGAATCATCTGGTTATACAGCGGCATCTGCAATTGTACACCCGCCGAAGCATTATACTGCAACGTCTTGGTTACATTATAAGGCTTGCCGTAAGCCGAGCCGTCGGTAACCGAAACAGGCGGCGTAAAGTTGTCGTTGAGCTGTGCCACCGCATTGATTTGCGGATAGAGTTTAGCCTGATTTTCGCTGATAGCGTACTTTCCCTTAGCTATTTCGTTTCGGCTGCTCTGGAGCGACAGGTTGTTATCCACTGCCATCTGCAGGCACTGGCTGAGCGTAAGCGTCTCCTGTGCGCCAAGAGTATGGAAAGCTCCGAGCGCGAAACATAAGATGATTATTTTCTTCATATCTTCTTAATGATTTCTATTGATTTACGTTTCATTTATTATCTGGATGCAAAGGTACAGCTTTTCGGTGATAAAAGACTATTCACATCTTATCACAATATGTTCAAAATTTCCGAAAATAACAATAAAAATAGGTCTAGCAACACCGCGCTAAGCGGGATCACTAGACCTATCTTCTTATCTATCAAGAACTTATATTCTTATTTTAGTCTTCATCAGCAAACTCATTCAGAGTATATGCGCTGCTGCCATCAAAGCAATGGGTACATACCTGGCACTTTGGAAGACCGATGGCCTCTACCAGCTGTTCGATGGTGTTGAACTTCAGGGAAGTCAAGCCCAACTGGTTAGCAATCTCATCTACCATTCTCTGATACTCAGGAGAACCGGTGGTAGCGTATTTCTCAAGATTCTTGTTGGCATCGCCCTCAAACTTCTCAATAATACGGCGGGTAATCAGCTCCATGTCACTCTTGGAAGAAGTGAAGTTGATGAACGGACAGCCGTATACCAATGGAGGACACGCTATACGCATGTGGCACTCCTTCAAGCCTGCCTGGTCGAAAAGCACCTTAACATTGTCGCGAAGCTGGGTACCACGAACGATACTGTCATCGCAGAACAACACACGCTTGCCCTTCAGCATCGCCTTGTTAGGAATCAGCTTCATCTTGGCTACCAGTGAACGCATGCTCTGGTTGCTTGGAGTAAAACTGCGAGGCCATGTAGGCGTATACTTGGCAATACAACGCTGGTAAGGCACACCCTTGCCGGCAGCATAACCCATCGCCATACCAGTACCAGAATCAGGAATACCGCTGCAGCAGTCTACCTCCACATCATCGGTCTTGGCGAGATTAAAGCCGTTGGTAAAACGCGCCTCCTCTACATTCTTGTCCTCGTAGGTAGATGTAGGGAATCCGTAGTAAACCCAGAGGAAAGAGCAAACCTGCATCTTCTTGTTGGCAGGACGGATCTGCTCCATGCCATCAGCTTTAATCTTCACGATTTCGCCTGGTCCTACCTCATATGCTGTTTCATAATCGAGATTAGGGAACGAGGTGGTTTCGCTGGAAGCCGCATAGGCTCCTTCCTTCTTGCCGATGATGATTGGAGTACGTCCCCAACTGTCACGCGCACAGATAATGCCATCCTCGGTAAGGATCATCATGGTGCAGGAACCTTTGATGTGATGGAAAACGTTTTCGATACCTTCTCTGAAGGTTTTACCCTGAATAATGAGCAGAGCCACCAACTCAGTAGGATTGGTACTACCCGAAGACATTTCAGCAAAGTGCATGTTCTTTTCGAGCAGAAGCTGAGTAAGTTCATCCTTGTTTACTATCTTAGCTACAGTGCAAATGGCAAAGCGGCCAAGATGAGAGTTCATGATGAGTGGCTGGGCATCTGTATCGCTAATCACGCCGATGCCCGATGTAGCTCCTTCAAACTTGTCGAGTGTAGATTCAAACTTCGTTCTGAAGTATGAACTTTCCAGATTGTGGATAGAGCGCACGAAGCCCTTCTCACTACTGTAGGTTGCCAAACCGCCCCGGCGTGTGCCGAGATGTGAGTTGTAATCTGTGCCGTAAAAGAGATCAGCGACACAGCTTTTCTTGGAAATAGTTCCGAAAATGCCTCCCATAAGAGTATAATTCTATGTTATAATTTTGTAATATGGGTGCAAAGATAAATAAAAATCAGAAAATATGCAAGTCTTTTTGCTTTTTTTCTATAAAAACATGATTATGAGGGTAACTTGCTACCCTATTTCGAGAAGAATAAACGGCTACTGAAACGAAAAGCGCTCCGGCAATAATTACCGGAGCGCCATGATATGATTTCCTATGAAATTAATCCAACTTCAGGCTCTTCTTGATAGCCTCGATCTTATCCATTGCAGCAGCTGTGCAGCGGTTGTAGCAACCAGCGCACTTGAATGAAGGATCCTTAACCTCAATATAGAACTTGATCTTAGGCTCTGTACCTGATGGACGGACACTTACCTTGGTGTTGTCATCGCAGAACCACTGGAGTACATTGCTTGTAGCAGGCATATCGAGCTTCTCTACGCTGCCGTCAGCATGCTTAACCTCCAAAGACTGATAGTCCTTCCAGGTTACCACCTTGCTGCCACCCAACTCCTGTGGAGGGTTGGCACGAAAGTCTGTCATCATCTGCTTAATCTCGTCAGCACCGGTCTTACCTGGGCGAACTACATTTACTGTGAACTCCTTGCTGAAGCCATACTCTGCATAAATCTGCATCAGGAGGTCGTAGAGAGTCTTGCCCTGATCCTTAGCCCATGCTGCAATCTCGCAAATCAGACAGATAGATGCAGGAGCATCCTTATCGCGTACCTTATCGTATGGCAAGAAACCGAAGCTCTCCTCACCACCACCGATGTACTGCTGCTTGCCCTCAGAGATAGCAATCTCGCGTGCAATCCACTTGAAACCGGTGTAGCAATCGCGCAACTCTACGTTGTTCTTCTTGGCAATCTCAGCGATAACTTCTGTTGTTACAATGGTCTTTACGAGGAAGTCTGTTGGCTTCAACTTGCCCAACTTCTTCTTGTTCTCAATGATGTAGTAGCAGAACATCATGGCTGTCTGGTTACCGTTGATGATCATCCACTCGCCCTTGTCGTCGCGGCAAACGATGGCCAGGCGGTCAGCATCTGGGTCAGTAGCAACCACGAGGTCAGCGTTCAACTTGGTACCGAGCTTCATACCGAGAGTCATAGCCTCTGCATTCTCTGGGTTTGGAGAAACGACTGTTGGGAAGTTGCCATCTACAACCATCTGCTCAGGAACTACATTGATGTTCTGGAAGCCCCAAGAACGCAGACAAAGAGGAACGATGACACGACCTGTACCGTGCATAGCTGAATAAACGATGTTGAGGTCTTTCTGACGGTTGATGACATCCTGGTCAATCATAGCAGAATGAACGGCTGTCATGTAGTCGTAATCCATCTCACCACCGATAATCTTGATCTTATCCCAGTTAGCCTCAAACTTCACCTGGTCGATAGTAACCTTGTTTACCTCCTCGATGATACCTGTATCGTGTGGAGCCAGAACCTGAGCACCGTCGCTCCAGTAAGCCTTGTAACCGTTGTATTCCTTAGGGTTGTGAGAAGCTGTTACGTTGACACCGGCCTTGGCACCGAGCTCACGGATAGCGAAAGAAATCTCTGGTGTAGGACGGAGGCTCTCGAAGAGATAAGCCTTGATGCCATTGGCAGAGAAGATGGCAGCTACGGTCTCAGCGAAGAGACGGGAATTGTTACGGCAGTCGTGACCTACCACTACAGAAAGGTTCTCCTCACCTGGGAAAGCCTTGAGGATGTAGTTAGCAAAGCCCTGTGTAGCCATACCAACGATATACTTGTTCATGCGGTTGGTACCTGCGCCCATGATACCGCGCAAACCACCAGTACCGAACTCCAAGTTCTGATAGAATGCATCAACGAGAGCAGACTTGTCCTCTGCGTCGAGCATTGCCTTTACTTCCTTACGGGTTTCTTCGTCAAAAGCAGGTGTGAGCCACTGCTGTGCTCTTTCTTCACACTGCTTGATCAATTCTGCGTTATTAGCCATAGTTTGATTATATTATGTTATTAATTAATTCTTATCGAGAAGGATGTGCACGAAAACAATGCATAATTTCTCTATTTGCGTACAAAGTTATATAAAAATTTTGATAAACCAAGCAAGAATGAAGTTTTTTTTGTATTTTTGCACATTGAAATGGAATTGAAAATAGAATAAAGCTCATATTTAGCAATATTATATTGGTAAGATAGCAAAGTTGAATGAACAAAATATAAAAACAATAGAATATGGAAGTATATTACACGGGCGTCATCATCGCCGTATCCACCTTTTTAATAATAGGTATCTTTCACCCTATCGTCATGAAGACGGAATATTATACGGGCATCCGCTATTGGTGGGTTTTCCTCGTTGCAGGCATCATCTGCATAGGAGCTGCCTTTCTGGTTGCCAACGTGCTCTTCTCTGCCATACTGGGCGTAGTAGGTGCTTCATGCCTTTGGAGCATCGGTGAACTCTTCGAACAGAGACAACGCTGCGAGAAAGGCTGGTTCCCGAAGAATCCGAAAAGAATAGGAACAGGATATTACAGGGACGAGAAGAAGTGAAGAACGAGGAAAAGTGAAGAACGAAGAAACAACGTTCGACGGACGAAGTGAAAGTCAATTCAAGTGTAAAGTGTATAGGAAGAAAACGCCAACGAAATGAAGACAGAACTCATTCTGGTCGGAAAGACCGTAAACAAGCATTTCATTGCGGGCATCAAGGATTATGCCGAGCGCATCACCCATTATATGCCTTTCAATATAACAACCATTCCTGAGCTCAAGAACACCAAGAGTCTCAGCGAACAGCAGCAGAAGGAACGGGAAGGAGAACTGATTCTGAAACTCCTCCAGCCTTCGGATACGGTGGTGCTGATGGATGAACATGGACAGGAATTCCGAAGCATCGAGTTTGCCAAATGGATAGAGCGCAAGCAGGCCACGGCAAGAAGGCTCGTCTTTGTCATCGGCGGTCCTTACGGTTTCTCACCGTCTGTCTACGACCGCGCCAACGAGAAGATTTCCCTCTCCAAGATGACCTTCTCGCATCAGATGGTGCGCCTTATCTTTACCGAGGCGATCTATCGCGCATGTACTATTATAAAAGGTGAACCTTACCACCACGAATAAAGGTAAAAAAGTTAAAAGGTAAAAAAATGGGGAAAGATAAATATATAGAAATAAAAGGGGCAAGAGCCAACAACCTCAAGAATATCG
>SAMEA3387511__coassemble_1398_pt1 | contig 39379 bp, 27 predicted proteins | sample SAMEA3387511__metabat2_high_PE_032 | metagenome-assembled genome bin SAMEA3387511 (sample SAMEA3387511) | Felis catus | biome: Faeces | place: United Kingdom | collected 2012 | reverse complement strand
TTAGCACAAAACTCGTCTAGTGACTTATGAGTATTATATCCTGAGGATTTCACCTCTATCGGATAAATTTTCTTTCCTCTTGAAAGAAGGAAATCCACTTCATAACTTTTATGGCTAGTGGCATGAGGGAAAGTATAATAATAAAGTTTATTGCCAGAAGCTACTAACATCTGCGCTACAAGATTCTCATATACATATCCCATATCACTACTCAGCTTATCACTCAAAAGCTTTTCATAAATAATATTTTCAGTATGATCTTTGTCCCAAAAGGCGAGAGTCACAAAAAGCCCCGTATCTGCCGTAAACATTTTATAGAAATTACCATCACTATGAAGAGCCAGACCTACATTCGGATCATTGGCATGATAGGCAAAATTTACAACCATACTATCCTTCATTTCCTCCAATATACCCATTATGTTCTTACGTTCAGAATCATCCAACACACTAGCTACTTGGTATCTAGATGCATTATTATTCAGCTGAGCAGGTATATTAGCAAAAAGTTTAGCTGCTCGTCCACTATTGTCGATCTTTCTAAAATCATCCAAATAGAGTTCCAAAATTTCCCTTTTCACAGCATCCGTCTTACTAAGATTATTCGTCTCAAGATATTCTTTTACAGCTTGTGGCATTCCACCAACAAGCATATAAAGGCGAAGCCGACGCATAGTTTCTCGATGAGCAGCTTCCAAAGGGATCCGTGAATCAAAAAATTGTTTGAGCAAGGGCATCGTAACTTTATCCCCTAAAGCCCAGCAAAATTCCTCAAAGTCCATTGGATACATTTCCAAACGCGTCTCTTCACTTGGGATGATAATATTAGCTACATTCTTTTTTATACTAATTAGAGAACCCGTCTCTATATAATCGTATCTACCATCAGCCACTAGATGTTTAATAGCTTGGCGAGCCTTAGGACAAAGTTGCACTTCATCAAAAATAATCACAGACTTTCGCTTCTCCAAGACCACCTGATAAATAGACTGAAGGCGAAGAAAGATAAAATCTAAATTCATTAAATCTTCAAAAAGATCTGTAACAGCCTTTGAAGCCATAGAGAAATCTATCAATATATAGCTTTTGTACTCTCGCCCAGCAAAAGTACGCACTATAGTAGATTTTCCTATGCGTCTTGCTCCCTTGATAAGAAGCGCAGTCTTCCCCTGACGCTCTTGCTTCCAAGCAAGCATCTTATCATATATTTTTCTTTCAAACACAATATTTGCCATAACATTTTGATTTTGAGTGCAAAGATACAAAATATTCCAGATTCCCCAAATGTTTTTGCCCAAAATGTTCCAGATTCCCCAAATGTTTTTACCCAAAATATTCCAGATTCCCCAAATGTTTAGTCAAAACAGAGGAAAAATATACAGATGAGCCTAATACATCACGTCCTTCTCTGGGAAGCCAAATTAAAGATTTTGGCACGAAAACGCAAGGCATTGAATATTGGTGGCGTGGCTAGCGAGGCTTACATTTGGTGTTGCCAATGGCATCCATTCAAGTATAGTAAACAGCGAAGTCACACTAGACAATCTCTTTCAAGAATGACACATAGGAGAAAGAGAATATTTTCATCATTAAAAAAATGCAAAAAGGTTGACCGTGTCATCACAACACAGCCAACCTTAACGACTAACATCTTTTTTCGGTTAATCTTTGTATGATAAACCTAAAACTAATGTCTTTTAGAGTAATTACTTGGCTTCCTTCCAATATTCTGGAGCACCAAGGCCTGCAGCAAAACCTGCATAGGTATGCTTGCGATAATAATCCAAATCCCAGAGGCCTACTGGCAAACCAGGACGCCAACCACTATTGGCAGGACTGTCAGTAGCACACCACTGGCAGATACCCCACTGCTGCTCCTTAGGAACAATCTCAAGATATTTCTTGACGATAAACTCGTAGTAAGCACGCATTGCCTTGTGCTGTTCCTCGGTCATATCAGTAGTATTTACTTGGACATATGGGTATTCGCCGTCCTTAACCTCGTTCTTCTTAACCTCCAAGCCCATATCCAACTCAGAAATACGAACCAACCTACCTGTACTAACCATCAGGTTGAGCATGTTCACGTAAGCATCCTCTCTTTTTTTCTGCTCAACAGGATCCATGCAGCATGAAACGTGCATCTGACTGCCGATACCATCAATCTTGGTAACGCCATCCTTCTCCCACTCCTCAATCCAGTGTTTTAAGCTCTCGAGCTTCTTGTTCTGGTCGTAAGCAGTTTCGAGGTTATAATCATTGATGAAGAGCTTCAACTCCTCAGGTTTTCCACCAGCATCAGCAAAGCCCTTGCGAGCTGCAGCTACAGCAGTGCGAACATAATCAAGGTCACCCAGGTAATCCTGCCAGTAGAATTTGTTCTTGGCATCATCTGGAGAAACTGTACCACGTGTGGCAGACTGGAGATCGTAGTAACCATCGCCATCAATATCTTTACCAGAGATAGACTCGTTTACAACATCCCAAGCCTTCACCTTACCCTCGGTAGCTGCCATCATGCCGTAAATCCAATTCTGCAAAACAGGAGTAAGTACTTTCTTCTTTTCCTCATCTGTAAGAGGAATAGTATTTGAAGGCTTCGTGTAGTAAACTTCAAAATCATCAATATGGAGGGTACCCGCATATTTGCCGATATTCAGCAGCAGGCGCAAGGCATTGTCACCATTACATGTGGTAGCTACATCAACTTCATTCCAATCAGTTGTAACCTTGATGGTAGAGAAGTCACCACAGCCTTGGTATCCTTCAGGATTTTGGAATCCAGCACCAAATTCACCAGCTACAGAACCCTTGATTTTCATCTTCAAGTGATAGTTTTTACCATTCTCGAAAGCGAAACCTGGTTCATAGCAAACCTGTGCATTCCAAGGGTTTTCCTTGGCTGCGTTGTTACCAACCTCACAAACACCATTTACAATCTTTGGCGCATTATCCATACCCCATCCACCAAGGTTCTGACCATCATCAAAGGTAAGATGCCCAACACTTACAGGGATTTCAACAGAAGGAGCCTCGAAATGAGAGATTTTAATAGACTTCCAATAAATCTTACCTGCAAAATCTCCGTGCTGGAAGAAGAGACCATTACTATCCATGACAGGAGTTACATCGAACGAAACTTCTTTATAATCACCACCTACAGGAATCTTGAAGGTATTCTTGGCGCCAGCTCCCCAATTACCCAACTTAAAGCGGATATTAGCAGGCGATTCACCTTCTGCCTTGCAAAGGAAGGTAATCTTATATTTAGTGCCTGTTTTAAGAGGAATGCCATTTACCAGCCAGTACTGAAGCTCATAAAATGGGGCTATCGGCTCTGGATTGGTTATGACCACAGCACCACCTTTATTCCACTCTGTTTTTACAGAAGCAGGCGAACCCGTCCAATCGTAAGATGAAAGAGTAGAACAGTCAAGTTCATAATCAGTCTTCTCAACTTTCTGACTAGGGTCTACTTCTATTACCTTATCAGCAATCAGCCCATTCAGATACTTGTTAGGCTGCTGTTCATGCCAAGCCAAGGTATGACCATAAACCGAAAGACCTGCATCTGTGGCATTCTTAACATATTCACTTACATTATCAAAATTCATGCGACCATCATCAGCAACACAAGAAGCCATCTTCATGGCGTTGCCGGCTACAGTCTCATTGAAATTGCTACCAGCAAGACAATATACAAGTCCCTGCTTGTTGAATTCGGCTGCTTCGAGCGCAATGCCCAACTTAAAGTCGGGATTGCACTTGCCGGCAGCTTTCATATCTTCCACGTATTTCTTCAAAGGCTCGTAGTTATTCAGATACTGATAATCCTTCAAATTCTTGGTCATATCAGTTCTGTACTCCGAGAACTTGTCATCAGCACAAGAAGACAAAGCCAAGAGAGCCATCAAGCCTAAACCTAAATTAATATTTTTCAATTTCATAATAATCAAATTATTAGAATGACACTTATCTATCAAGAATATTACTTCCTGATATACTGAGGACTGAATTGAACAACTCCATTGGTGTTACCACGAGTCTGGGCAACAAACTGATCAGATGTTTCCAAAACAATGCCTGAACCGAAATCAACCTTGTAATTGAGAGTCAGGATGTCACGATCCTTGTTACCCCAAGCCAACTTTGCTCCCTTTTCTACAAACTTACCTGAACCGGAAGCAGTCATGCCCTCTGTATCAGAAGTAACGGTACAATTACCATTATCATCGAACGTAAGTTTCAAGTTGCAAGTGACCTTAGAGCCGTCAGCTTTATTTACAGAGACTTCGAAATTACATTCCTTCAAACTCTTGGTTGTAATGTGACTCACTTCATCCTTTTCAATAGTTGCACCTTCACGCTTTACCTCATGAGTTTGTCCATTCTCTGTAATCTTGTCAGTTCCTCTACGGAAATAAAAGCCATCCCATGGATTCATAAACTTAACGCAATAAAGGATATAATCCTTAGGAGCAATTAACCAAGCTGAAGCATCAGTACGAACAGGAGTTGTACCTGCAACGGCAGGAGAACCCGAAAGAATAGAATCGGCTCCCACCATTTCCTTGATGCGAACTGGGATTACATATGTATTCTTTGCACAATCAGGGTCAGCAAAAAAAGCATCCTCCAACTTAACCTGAAGACGTCCCTGCATTTTCCCATTATACGCAACCGTCTTGGTAGGAATTGTATAATAATTGCTAGGCATTGGCTTTACAGGAGTGACTCCATCCTCAAAATACAGATTGTCACACAATGAATTATCAACATCTACATTCAATGTGATGTTTTTTCCATTATATGCTCCACCCATTGTAGATACGATATACAATACATGATTGTTATCATCCGTATTATCGCGATTCTCATCATTGCCTAAAACTACAGAACGTTCGATATACTGATAAGGATAATATACAGTAGTACCGCCCTCATAATCAGGAAATTCTTGGTTGCCATTCTCACAAGAGTTAAAGCCTAAAGCCAAGATTCCCAATGCAGCCATGGACAAATATTTGCTTATCTTCATTGTTTTCATCATTTTAAATATTAGTCGTTATTTTTTACTTCCCAGCCCTTATTCTGCTGCAAGTTGCGCCACTTCAACATTTCGCTCTGTGGTATAGGACCGTAATACATGTAATCTTTATAGTTGCGATCCTCAACCTTCATGACTTTGTATAATGGGGCACCAGCCTCTAAAGTGATTTCTATACCACGCACAGCCTCATTTAGAGGAGCTTTCCAACGGCGAAGGTCACTAAAGCGCTTATTTTCAAAACAAAGTTCCAAACGACGCTCGTTTCGAATCAACTCACGCATTTTCTCTTTGCTACCAGCGCACTCATCCAAGTATGGATCCTCGCCAAACTCGCCAATTCCGGCACGCTCACGGATTGCCTTGATTACATCGTAAGCTGAGTAGTTGTGAGTTCGCTTACCCTTTGGTCCCCAAGCCTCGTTGGCAGCCTCAGCGTAATCAAGGAATATCTCAGTATAGCGAATATACACAGGATAATGATACTGAGCATTCTTTGCATTAGGGTCAGGATTACAATCCTCACGCAACAGCTTTTTCATGTAATAGCCTGTACGAGTAGAATTGGAAATCTTATTCAAACCATCATTGTTATTAGCCGTCGTAATGTCTGTATGAATGGTCTTTCCCTTATAAGTACTACCATCATGAATGATATAAAGGTCAAGACGAGGATCTCGATTGCTGTAAGGATTCAACTTATCATACTCAGAACGATCATCGGTGATAGGATAACCATTTACAGCAGGGAATGCATCGACCAGATTCTGAGTTGGGTTGATTCTACCCTTACCATAAAGAGACGGAGGGAAATTATCAGACTCTTGGTTCAGACCAAGATCCCAGTCATCAGCACCATTGGTACGACTGCCACGCCAAAGAATTTCAGCAGGACAAGCACCTGAGCCAAGCGCATCGATTTCCCTGGTTTGCATAAACCAATTATTACCTGTAGCAGACAATCCATTCACACCATTGATACGGTCAAGAACGGTAGCTGCATCGTCAGCAGCCTTAGCATAATCCACGTTTGTACCTTCAGAGAAAGCAGGACTAGCTGCAAGCAAAGATACCTGTGAGCGAATAGCCTCAGCGATACGACCGCTGATACGACCACGCATAATGGAACCAAACACACGGTTGTAGTCTCCTGCGGTCTTTACTCCGATTTCCTTATACTTGGCAGGAACATCGTTATCATTAGTCAAATCATTGTAATCAAGAGGGAGAAGCTTGGCAGCCTCGTCCAAATCGCTATAGATTTGATCCAAGCACTCTTGGAATGTATTACGTGGCTTGTTGAAATCATCAGTAGAAGTCTCTGGTTCTGTCAAATTAGGAACGCCAAGCAGTTTGCCATCGGCTGTCCATCCACCATGATTCATCAAAAGATAATACAAGTTGAGAGCTCTCAAAGCATAAGCTTCACCTTTACGGCTATCACAATACATCTTACGGGCATTCTCGTCCTTTGCCCAGTTTACCTTATCTACCTCCTGAAGGAAGATATTGAGATATTGGATACTAGCACGACCATTTGTCCATCTAGACATAGGATCGCTATTAGCAGTCCAAGAACCTGTAGCCATCTTGAGAAAGCTATTTGTCAAGTCATTGCTTACAGCGTCATCTGTAGCAATATCAGTAACACTCTTGGTATTGTAAGGAAGCATCGCATAACCATATCCCAATAGTCCCTGAGCGTATGTTGGCTCATTGTAAATCTCATTCAAGCCACGGTTGTTTTCATCTGCAGGCTCGAAGAGATCTGAGCAAGAAACCAAGGTAAGCGACATTGCTGCTAATATAAATATATTTTTTACTTTCATTTCTTTCTACATTTTAAAATGATTAGAATGTTGCCTTCACACCTATATTATAATAGCGTGTCTGAGGCGCAGACCCAACGTTCATCTCTAAGACTTCGCGCTCTCCTGAAATGGTAAGCAAGTTAGCTCCGCTTACGTATGCCGACAACGCCTTAAGCCATGTCTTTTGGAACAAAGTACTAGGCAAGTCGTAAGTTATCTGGACCTTAGCCAAGCGGAAAGCATCCGTCTTGTACATCCAGAAGTCTGATGTTTGGAAGTTGTTGTTACCATCAAGAGATGTCAAACGAGGATAGGTTGCAGTCTCTTTGGTTTCCTCTGTCCATCGGTTACGAACTACAGCAGAATATTTGCTATCGCCCTTTACCCACCAATAAGAATTATTCTTGACTCCCCAAGCACCGAAGTTACCGGTACCAAGAGCGAAGAAGGTAAAGTTCTTCCACTTAGCTGTAAGATTGACACCAAGCGTGAATGGTGCTCCGTACCAACCACCCTTACCCAAGAAGACTTGGTCGTATTGGTCAATTTTATTATCACCATTTACATCCACATACTTGATGTCACCAGGTTTAACTGTTCCACCAAAATAGCTTTGGTCTGGAGAAGTTTTGATTTCCTCCTCGCTTTGGAAGAGACCTGCGCTCTTGTAACCCCAAATGCCATCAAGTGCCTTTCCTTGTCTGTTCTGATACTGCTCTACGTTGTTCTCATCTCGTTTGGTAGCCTTGGTTGTATAGTAAGTACCAGTCACACCAAGTGAGAGATCCACATCACCTACCTTCTTATTGAAGTTGGCTGCGAAATCAAATCCTACTCTACGATTATTGTTGTAATTCAGTACAGGCATAAACGAAGCCGCTGGATAACCAGTATTCAAATGAGATGGATAGAATGTTGGCGAAGAGATGAGATAACCCTCCATCGAATTGATGAAGAAACTTGCATCCAATGTCACCAATTTCTGCCACAGGGATGTCTTGAAATTCAGAGACAACTCTTTGCGCTTGATAAAATCAAGGTCTTTGTTCTCACCTCTTTTTGAATAGGTGTATTTATCGCTAGATCCATCATACCATCCATAGCCGTAATCAGAACTCCAAATACTCTGATAGAGATAGTAGCGATTGTCACCATTTGCTATATCAATATCCTCATTGATAATACTACCTGATACACTAATCATCATGTCATCTACCACCTTGGAATTCTTCAAGAAAGACTCATTCTTGAGTCTCCAACCCAAAGAAAGTGATGGTGAGAGAGCCTCACGATGACCTGGAGCCAACTGGGCAGAGTGAATGGCAGCTAATCCAAAATCTGCGTAATACTTCTGGGCATAATTGTAAGAAGCATCGAATGCAAGATTGGCACTAGAGTTCTTATGATACTGTCCAGACTTCGACTGCTGGAAGCCAGAAGCTATCAACATTGCCGACAGATTGTGAACCTTGTTGAAAGTATTGTTGTAGTTGAACTGACCAGAGAAAAACATGGTCTGGTTATCTGTACTTCCGCTGATGTTCTGGTTGCCAGACTTTTTATCCTCACCTTCCTTCTTCAATGCGACAATCATATCCTTGCCATCAATGTTAGCCCATGTTGGGATATAAACAGCATAGCTATTATCGAAAGAAGTATTATAAGAGGTAGCATAGTCGACTGCGAAATGAGTCTCGAAAGACAAGCCCTTCAACACCTTGTGCAAGTTGATATTGACACCCGTATCAAACTGGAATTGACGACTAGTAAATTTACTACTTCCTGCAGAATAGATATCAGCAAAAACATTGGAGGAGTTTGCCTGAGTACCAGCAAGGAAGTATTTGCCATCTACCAACTTCGCAACGCTCATCAAGTCCCAAGCAGCCTTAGCATTAGGGGCTATCATATCTGTGGAGATAAGAGGAGCTGCATTCTGTGGAAAATTAGGACGCCAAGTAGCAGCAGCTTCCCAGTAATTACCCTTTGCAGAATGAGAATCATAGAAGGTTGCACTGGAGTTGACCCAAGCCTTAATATCATCAGTAATGTCTATATCCACATTACCACGAACGCTGAAGCGCTGGGTATTATTATTCTTAGCCTCACCAAACTTGAAATAATCGCCCTGGCGATAATAGTTGATATTGCTATAGAAATGAGCTCGCTTACCACCACCGCTGATTTCTGCAGTAGCCTCATAACGGCTGTTCATCTTTCTGAGATAATCAGAAGAATAGAAATCGAGATTAGGATAACGATAAGGGTTCAAACCTGCTCCATGATTATAGATGTCCTCAGCAGAATAAAGCTCAGACAGACCATCATTACGACGAGCCTCGTTATAGAGAGTCATATACTCTGCACTGCTAAGATACTCAGGATAAGACTTTGCTACATTCAAACCTGCATTAGCCTGCACCTCGACCTTCAAGCCGTCATTATGACCACGCTTGGTAGTTATGACTACAGCACCCTTGGCAGCCTTGCTACCATAGAGCACCACAGCCTGCGCACCCTTGAGGAAAGAAATCTGTGCAATCTCACTTGGTTGAACGTTGTTAGCTTCACGAGGCACACCATCTACCAAGACGAGATAACCAGCGTTGTCGGCATCCATACCCCAGAGAGAATTGCCATTCCAACCACCTACATAACCTTGCATATTGTCGAGGCTATAAGTATGGTAATTCTTCTTCATCAAGTTCTCTACATCGACTACAGACACACCGCCCAAGATGTCATCCTTGGCTACCTTTCGGTAAGCCACCTGAACCATCTCCTTGTCGGCACTGGCTGTATCGGATTCGCTTGTCTGTGCAGTCTTGGCATTGGCACCAAGAGGAGCCAAAGCCACGAGACTTGCTACAAAAAGCTTATAATTATATGATTTGAATCTTGAATTCATACTATCATTATTCATTTAGTATTACTAATTTATAATTTTAAACCTTACCAGCCTGGATTTTGTTTAAACTCTGAACTGATCTGAGTCTCCTTGATTGGCAATGGGAACCAATAGTGCTTGGTACCAAAATTACGAGTCAATATCAACTTTCTACGATAATTGGCAACCCGAGCGTCCTTAGGATCATTCTTCGTATAGAAGTCTGCACTTTCCACACGGTCAAACTCCTGTGAGAATTTTTGATTATATGGTGCCTCTGTCAGAAGCAACCAACGCTGCAAGTCACAAAAACGGAATCCTTCGAAAGAAAGTTCTACCTCACGCTCACGACGGACCTCGTCCATGAACTTATGGTTGTCTGCAACAAATTCTGGAGCAACATGACCTGCACGACAACGGTCGCGAAGTGTATTAATTGCATCTTCTGCGGTCTTGCCAAAGTTTGAAGACTTGCCAGAAGCACCACCGAATGCAGCACAAGCCTCTGCATACATCAAGTATATGTCTGCAAGACGCATATATGGCAAATAGCAGTGTAAAGCTGAACCCCAATCGTAATCTTTATCCACTTCATTACAAGTATGAGGCACCAACTTCTGAATGAAATAACCCGTACGGCTTGCATTTGCTATTGGGCGCATATTACCACCCGTATATAATTGGCAATACTGTAAATCTGCATACTGACCAGGTGTTCCGTTCAAATACTTAAAACCATCGAAGACGATATCGTGGTAGAAACGGGGATCACGATTTTTGAAAGGATGCTCAGGGTCGAAACCAGAATTTGGATTGGGTACATACTGACCATTCTCAACCAAATAGATTGGTTCTCCGTTAGCCATTCCATAAGCCTCTACAAGGTTGGCCGTAGGTTGGTGAATGACATTATCATGAGCAACTACTTTCTGTACCTTAGGGCCAAAGACCTTAGAGGTATTCCAGTTAGAGCCATTAAAATCAGGAGATGGACCACGGAAGATAGCTTCAACCGTTCCAGGCATTTTCCAGTTCTGCTTCTTGGTATAGAATATATCAGAAAAACAGCTATTGGCATCAGCAGATTTCTCATGATTGTAGATGTCTGAGTACTTAAACTCTGCCAATGCATATTGTGTCTGACCAGCTTCCACAAGAGAGAGCAGTTCACCAAAAGCCTCAGCTGCCTTCTTAGCATATTCCTGATCATAATCATAAGTCTTGCCATTCTTGCTGGCACCAATCTGCGCACCATTCTTCATCAAAGGACTAGCAGCCCAAAGATAGGTTTTACCAAGATAACCAAGAGCCATGATCTTATTGATGCGAAGATCATTCTTACCTTGTGTGGCAGCACCTGCAGAAGTCTTATCCCAATTAATAGGCAACAAATCGGCAGCCTTGCGGAAATCAGCTGCCACTCTATCAGCGCATTCCTGATAAGAAAGACGTGGCAATCTCTGCTCGGCATTGGCATCGAGATAAGTATCCACATAAGGCATACCACCAAAATACTCCATCATTTCCTCATGCCACCATGCACGGAAGAAATAGAGCTGACCCTCTATCAGTTTTTTCTCTTCAGCACTTCCAGTCACAAACTTGTCGATATTCTGTAAACCGAGATTACATTTTCTGATGCAATACCACGCATGGTTCCAAATACCGTGTGCGAACTTATCTGTGGAAGTAGAAGAACCATCACGTTTTAGCCAGTTACCAGTAGATTCCCATGCACGGAAGTTACCTAAATCAACCTGATGGGTCATTCTATTATCAGCCTCAGGATTGAAGATTTCATCATCACCCCAGTTCCATGAAGGACAATAGTTACATTTCTCTTTATCAGGGATACAGTTGTATATTTCCTCAACGAAACCTTGGAAATTACGGAAATTGGCAAAGGCATCGTCTGCAGAAACTGTTGAGTCTGGCTCCTTGTCCAAGTAGTCTTGACAAGAACTCAGCGAAGTACCGAGAGCCAGCGAGACGCATCCCGTCAACAATAATGTCTTTATCTTATTTTTCATCTGAATATTTTCTTTAATAATTACAATGAGAATTTAACACCTAAGTTGAAGCGGCGAACCGTAGGGTATGCTCCCAACCAGCCACCACCACCGAGGTTTGCCTCACGGTCATCAGGCATACGAGTCCAAAGCCAGAGGTTATTACCATTCAAGTAAATCTTGAGGTAGTTTACGCCTAATGCCTTAATCCAACCCTTGGTCCAGGTATAAGCAATCTCGACATTCTTCAAACGAATGTAAGAACCATCATACATAAACTGTGTACCATAGGTGTAACTTGAAGCAGTGGCACCCCAACGAGGAAGGATACATTCTGCATTGCTTTGATTCTTATTCCACCAAGTACCAGTATCATAAACATTATCAAGCATATTACCAAAGCTTGTCAATGATACGTCACGGGTCACATTAGTTACTCCATAGAACTGAGCGAAAGCTGAGAACCCTTTCCATTCGAAACCAATAGTAGCATTATAGGTGTTCTGCGGACTACTGCTATAACCTACAGGAGCCGAGTCCCTGCTATCAACAACACCATCACCATTGAAATCAACAATGTAATAGTCACCAACCAAACGGTGATTGTCATTGGAGTCGTGCGCCGGAGAACCAATCAAATCATCAATATTATTGATAAAGCCCTTATCTATATAAGAGTGATACTGATTCATGGCAAATCCTGCCTCCTTTTGATAATTTGGAGTAAAGATGGCATCATCCTTCAAAATCACCTTATTCTTGGCATGGGTCATATTGAAATTACCCCAGAGTCGCAAGCCATTAGCAAACACCTTATTAAGTTTCAATTCCCACTCGTAACCACTGGTACGAACCTTACCTTTATTAATAGTAGGTGCTGTCGTTCCGAAATAAGAAGGAACAGAACGGTTGGAGCCGAAAATCAAGATGTCATTACGACGATCACAGAAGAAATCCAAAGAACCAGTAATCAAGCCTCCCAAGAAACCATAATCAATACCGAAGTTGGTTTTCTTAACTGTTTCCCATTTCACATTATCATTTCCAAGAGTGTTCTGTCGATACCATGTATAGATGCTCTCTGTATGGTCGAGATCCATCGTAGTCTTGCCGCCATACGCCCACTGACTCATATACAACCAGCGACGAGTAGAATCAAATGGGTCACCAATGTTGTCATCACCAATCTCACCATAGGAAGCACGGAACTTCAACATATCGATGATGTGATTGTCACGAAGAGACTTCATGAAGTTTTCCTCAGTGATGGTCCATCCGATAGCACCTGAATTGAAGAAGGCAAAACGATTGTCCTTGCTGAACTTTTCTGATCCGTTATAGGCACCATTATACTCGATGTTATAACGACCTGCATAGCTATAGGTAGCACGGAACGCCCAGTCCTCACGGTAAGTTGGCATCACACTACCACGTGCATTCTCCTGACGTGAGAACAATCCCATGGCTGATACATCATGCTGTCCAAACTTGCGAGCCCAGTTGAGCTGCAACTGATAGTAGAGGTTGCGAACAGTCTGGTTATTATCTACAGAACCACCTTCCGTTGACCAGTTCACACCTTGCTGCCAATCAAACTTATTATTTCCTTCAAGTTCTTTTCCATAAGTAACCTGACCTGTTTCAGGATCAATATACTTAGTCTGGGCTTCATTATTCAAGTCATTGATACCTCGTCCTGTCTCAACAAAAACATTATCCCAAGAGATAGTACCACGGAAATTTAAGCCTTTGGTTATGAAATCCAATTTCTGCTCAAGGGTAAAGTCTGTATTGATACGAGTGGTTGTAGCCTGTGCTGTACCACCGATAGCAAGATTCTGTGCAGAGTTACTTACATTGGAAGCAGATGGATAGAATCCCCATGAGCCGTCAGAATATTGTGGCAAGAACACATCTGGGGCGATGTTATAAGCACCAGCCCACTGCTGACCAATCTGCCACTCACTATTGCTCATGTTACTCCAAGGAGCTTTTCTTACGCCATTGCTACCAGCCACATTTACCTTCAAAGTAGTGCTACTTGTGATGGCAAAGTCCAAGTTACTACGAACATTGATACGATTGTATCCATAGCCAGAGTTGTAGTTACGACCATTGTCATACTCACGGAAGAGGTCACCCTCATGCACGAAATCAGCAGAAGCGAAGTACTTAACGAATTTTGTACCACCACTCACGTTCACGTTCGCATTATAGGACATAGCAGACTTTTTGAAAAGTGCATCCTGCCAATCCACATTGGCATAACGTTCACGCTGCTCCTGCGTAGTCTGGTTTCGATAGTTGTCTATAAAAGACTGAGGACGAAGATATGAAACACCTTCAGGATAAATGCCCAGTTCACGTTCTACCACTTGGTTGCGAAGCATCAACGCATCATAAGAGTCGTACTTATTAGGCAACTTAGAAGGAGCTTTCAACGTAGCATTGAAACCAATGTCAATCTTAGCCTTGCCTTCCTGACCACGCTTGGTGGTAACCAAGATGACACCATTGGCTCCCTTCACACCATAGACTGCAGTAGCAGAAGCATCCTTCAGTACAGAGATGCTCTCCACAGAAGAGATGTCCACGCTGCTCAGAGGACGTTCAATACCATCAACGAGAACGAGAGGGTCGGAATTGTTCCATGAACTAGAACCACGGATGATAATCTGAGGTTCCTCCTCACCAGGCATACCATTGCCTTGGATTGTAACAACTCCTGGGAGGTTACCTGTCAAGGCTGAACCAACGTCGCTGACACCAGCTGCACGCTCCAAAACCTCACCAGTAGTCTGGGTGATGGAACCTACGACAGAAGCCTTCTTCTGCTGACCATAACCAACGACTACAACTTCGCCGATGGCGTTGTCATCTTCAAGAGTAAGTTTGAACTCTCTCTTCTTACCAATCTTTACTTCCTTGGTCTTCATACCTACGTATGTAAATACGAGGATAGAATTCTCAGAAGGAACACTGATGCTGAAATTACCATCTAAGTCGGTGACCGCACCGACGCTGGCATTACCTTTCACTTTTACAGTGGCACCTATCAGAGGCTCACCTGTACCGTCAACAAGATTACCCTTGACCTGGATATTCTGTGCCTGAGCATTCAGGCTGCAGAAAGCTCCCACCAAGCATAAGGCTGCTGTCCGTTTCATTGTTAACACTTGTTCAATCATGTTCTATTCATTTTTGATTTATGCTTTAAAAATTTAGGCGTGCGCTAAAACTGTTTATTCACGGCGGCAAAGGTATGGATTTCTTTCGAAACATACTTTGCGTGGTGTAACAGAAAGTTTATCATTTTAGAAAAACCTTGCGAGAACGTATTTTCCCATTACTTAACAGTTGTTTTATTATATAAACACCTGCAGTTGGCTTTTCAACTTCTTTGCCTTCTATATTATAATATAAGGTGGAAACCACGTCTGCCTGGGTTTCTAATTGTTTAATTCCTGTTGTATTTTGTTTCAAATACCACTCTTTATACCAGTTCATACAGGCATAGCCGCAACACTCTTCGAACAATCCGTGTTTCTTGGCATTCTGGAAACCTGGAATCACCTTGCCCGTTTTAAGATATACATCAATATCGTAATATTCCTGTGGATGGGTAATCGTCATTCCGATATTGCCAAAGTGGTCGTGAACAGCCTTCCATGCCAATCCCCATTTCGAGGTAGATGCTGTTGCCCAGCTTCCCAGGTTAGGTTGTATCCACTGTCCCCACTCATTATAGTGACCTTCGCTCGCCTTGTCCGGATCTTCCGGACTCCAGTCTATCTCCGTTACCATGATAGGCTTCGTCTCTACCATCGGCACCTGACTTTTGAAGTTGCGGATGAAAGTATCGTGATCGTAATTCTTATCGGTCATATTTCCATACCATCCGGAATAAACATGTACTGCATAAGAGAAGTTGTTCTCGCTATCGGTGATAGGATTCTTGACGTAATCCTGATACTGGCTCTGATAACCTGCGCCCGGAACCCAGATGATTCCCTTGAACCCCTGCTCGCGAATCTCATCAACCACCGGCTGGAAGTAATCATGCAGTGCTTTATCCGAATTAGAGCCATCACCCATATGAACCCTCACCGGCTCGTTGGCTAGTTCGATAGAGATAATACCCGAATTCTGCCGGATATACTCATCGGCAGCAAAAGTTTTCCAGATACCCTTCAGATAGCGGTTGTACTTATCGCCCACGCTAATGTCCTGAGGACAGACTCCCGGTGGACGAACGATGACATAAAGCCCATGTGCTATAGCATCCTTGATGAGAGGAATGTAGAGTTTCTGGAGATAGAGACGATAGCGCGCCATGTTGAATGCCGAGATATCAGCCTCGTTTTCTACTTTCTTTGCCGGATCGTTGGTCCAGCATGGATCCATGTGCAATCGGAACACGGTACAATAAGCACCCTGCTTCTTGTCGGTGATGGCAGAAAACTGCTTAGAGAAATATTCCAAGCAAGGTTTGATGTCGGCTTCAGAATAATCAGGCTTCCACTGTTGCCATCTCCAACCGTTGAAGTAGCGGTTTGGCGTATCCATTACGCCATGCAAGACAACAATCTTACCATTGGCATCCACCAGGTTCCTACCCTCCACACGGAGTGCCGGCAGATTATCTGCAGCCAGTCCCGCCATTGACAGCATAGCCATAGCGAGTGATATTAACAATTTCTTTCTGTTCATTGTTACAATTATTTTTAGATTTATAATTTATTGTCAGTCACCTTATTATATTATGAAGAATTGCCAGGTTCCAGTTTACAGAAAAGGATGCTGGTCTTTTAAAATAGAATGGCGCGTAATCACTACGCACCAATCCCGAAAACCAATTAATCATGATTCTATATAAAAACCATAATATCAAAATCTCTTAGAAATTCTAAACCTATTCTACAAACTATTATGTATAAACCTAACTAACCTAAATATACTAAATATATACAACTTAAAAACCGATGCAAAGATACTTCTAATCTATCATATATACTTTATAATAAGTAACCAATAGTTTTTCTCTCGTACCACATGTAACATTATCTTTACCCTACGTAACATTTTAACATCTTTTTCAATATATTCTCGTAAAAAACATACCTTACCATGCATTATTCTCCCATTAATTTTGTATTTTTGCAAACGAATATAAAAAAGCCAAAAAAGACAATGAAACCAAGAATCATGATGATTTCCATGAAATCAAACCTCAGAACAATGAGATACATCGGTCTTTTACTGATGTTTATCTTCTGTCTCACTGCGCAGAACATGATGGCGCAGCGAGGAAAACTTTTCAATTCAGACAACCAGCTTTCGAGCAACCTTGCCACTCAGGTGTTCCAGGATTCAAATGGTTTCATTTGGATTGCCACCCGTAACGGCTTGAATATCTATGATGGCTATAACTTTATGGTCATCAGAAAAACCTACAACAACAGTAACGGGCTCAACAGCAACTATATCAACTGTATAACACAGGATGAAAAGGGGCGTATTGTGCTGGGAACAAACAAGTCGCTACTTATACTTAATGGTAAAAGGTTCAGCAACGTACCTATGCTCGATTCAAGAAATAAGCCTATAAACACTTACGTTACCCAGGTAAGCCGTTTGCACAATGGCGATATTGCTGTCGTTACCTCCGGTTACGGCATCATGACCAAGAAAACAGATGCAAACGCCTGTTACACCATGAAAGGAGAAGTGGAGAACCTGAAATACATACATAAAATTCTGGAAGACAAACAAGAAAGGCTCTGGATTATCCTGGAAAACGGAAAGCTGTTACGGAAAGAAAAGAACGGCAAGCTTGTTTCACGCATCATGGGAACAGAGCAACTTAACACACAAGATATCAGGCAAGACGACAAGGGCAACATTTATCTTGCTACCAAGAATGAAGGTGTTTACCTTCTCAAGGCTGGTTCAACCGCCTTCACCAAGATAGCCGGCATTGGCAATCTTCCTATTGACAACATCTATATCAGCCGCGACCAGCGCTTGTTTATCGGTTGCGATGGTATGGGTATCTTCGTGTATAATCCTGTAACAGGATTCTTGCAAAATAATCCTCTGTTCTGCCATGAAGTAAATCTTGCCAAGAGCAAGATTACCAGCATTATAGAAGATTCTACGGGAAACATCTGGGTGAGTATGCTCCAGAAGGGCGTATTCATGCAGTCGCAGGCTCAATGCGATTTCAACTATATGGGCTACCGTTTGGGCAACCGCAACGTGATAGGCGAAAACAGCATCACAAGTCTGTGTGCCAACCAGGGCAATCAAGTCTGGGTGGGCACCGACAAGGATGGTCTTTACCTCTTTGACATAAAAACCGGTAGTATCAAGAGCCATTTATTAAGCAACACCACGGTACTGGCACTCTGCAAAGACAAGAAAGGCAGAACATGGGTAGGAACCTATACTGACGGCATCGGATTTATAGATGCGGGGGGGGTCTTTCCATCCATTCAGCCTAGGCATTGGCAACCAGGCGGGCATCTTCGATATCCAGGAAGACCCGCAGGGCAATGTATGGTTTGCTACCATGGGCGAAGGACTTTTCCGCCTTTCTCCAGATGGAAGCATCAAGCAATGGAAAAAACAAGATGGTGCCGACAACAACCTGAAAAAGAACAGCATTCCTAATGATTTCCTCGTAAAACTTAGCATCTCAAAAGATGGTAAGCGGGTTTTCGTAGCCACTTCTGTGGGTCTGGCTTGCTATGACCAGCAGAAGAATAGCTGGACTTCCACTTTCGGTGGCGTCAACTGTCTGAACAAGGGCAGTTTCTCACATTGCGTTTATTCGGACAGCAAGAACCGCGTATGGTTTGGCACTGAAGACGGCGCAATCTGCTATGATCCGAAGAAGGGATATGCTCATCCGAAGATTTATAACACAGAACTTGGACTTTCAAACAACAGCGTAGCCAGCATCATAGAAGATTACAAGGGCAGAATCTGGATAGGAACTACCTGTGGTTTAAACCAGGTAAATACAGAAAAAGGTACCATCAACAAGTACTTCTCGGACAATGGCTTACAGAGTAATGAGTTCAGCGATGCAGCAGCCTGCACACTTTGGGGAGGAAAGATGCTGGTGATGGGCGGAACAGGCGGTATCAACTGGTTTGATACGGACAAGGTGAAACAGCATCCTTGGCAGGCAAAAGTTACCATATCAGGACTTCTTGTTGGCAACAACCCTGTATACCCGGATATGGAATCGGGCATCTATACTATCACCGACAAAGGCGCCTACAACAGCGACAAGTTCTCCTTATCTCATGAAGACAACACCTTCACCATCCAACTGTCTACTCTTACATATAATAATGTAGAGCAGATCAGTTACGCCTACAGCATCAATGGTGAGGATTGGCGAACCATACAGTCTGGCATGAACGAACTGTCATTCTCACATATGCCAGCAGGTACCTATAAGTTCCGTGTCAAGGCCATCTGCAACGGATACGAAACACCTGTCAAGGAGTTCTCCATCATCGTCCACCCAGCCTGGTACGCCAGCATCTGGGCAAGACTCTGCTATCTGCTTGCCTTCCTGGGGCTCTGTCTGCTCTATATCAAGCACCGCAAACGCAAGATGGAAGACCAGCTCATATTGCAGCAGCATATCCATGCGGAAGAGATGGGCGAAGCAAAACTGAAGTTCTTCATGAACATCAGCCACGAAATCCGTACCCCATTGACCCTTATCCTCACTCCGCTGTTCACGCTGATAAAGGAAGACAAAGACGCTCACCGACAGGGCATCTACGATATGATGCGTAAGAACTCGGAACGAATCCTGCACCTGATTAACCAGATGATGGACCTGAGAAAGATTGACAAGGGACAAATGGTGATGCACATGAGCGAAACCGATATGGTTGCCTTTATTGGCGATGAATACAAACTCTTCTGCCAGCAGGCGATAGCCAAGAGCATCCAATTCACCTTTGAGCACGAAGACGAGGCCCTCCCGGTATGGATAGACCGCGACAACTTTGACAAGGTATTGATGAATGTCCTGTCAAACGCCTTCAAGTTTACTCCTGCAGGCGGCAGAATCCGTATCACCCTCTCCCACTCGCCTCATCATGTCCGCATCGCCATCAAGGACAGCGGCAAGGGCATTCAGGAGGAAAAGCTCGAAACGATTTTCCAGCGCTTCTATCAGAGTACCACCACTTCTTATGACCGGAATGTAGGTACGGGAATCGGTCTCGACCTGACGCGCTCACTCGTGGAACTGCACTACGGAACCATTACAGCCGCCAACAACAAGACACTTGATGAAGCCGACTGGAAGGAAGGAAGCCAGTTCCTCATCACGCTGCCTCTGGGCAACGAGCATCTGAAACCGGAAGAAATGATAGATGCACCGGAGCCACAGACTGCTGAAGACATCAAGGAACTGGAAGAAAACATGGAGGAAGGAAACGAAGAGAATGCTGCCGATACAGCCAATGACGCCGAAGAAGATTTCAAGAGCAAGGCAAAGAGCACCATCGCTGTGGTAGAAGACGATGAGGCAATACGTAATTTCCTGAAGACCCAACTACAGGAAACCTACAATATCCTTACCTTCTGCAACGGAAAGGAGGCGCTGCCGGAGATTATCAAGCAGAAGCCAAGCCTCGTTATCTCAGACATCATGATGCCAGAGATGGACGGCAATACGCTCTGTACCAAGATCAAGAACAATGTGAACACCAACCACATTCCAGTGATTCTGCTTACAGCGATGAGCAGAGAGGAAGACCAGCTGACCGGTTTGCAGTCGGGTGCCGATGCCTATGTGGTGAAGCCGTTCAATATGGACATTCTGCGCCGCACCATCATCAACCTGCTCAACGTGCGCCGTACTTTGAAAAACAAGTTTATGGGCAACGAGAGACAGAGCGACAGGCAGATTGCGATAGAAAAAGCCCTTTCGCCAAAAGACCAGCTGATGGAACAGGTGATGAAGGTAATCAATGATAACATGGATAATGAGGACCTGAGTGTGGATATGATTGCCCGCGAAGTAGGACTGAGCCGTGTGCATCTGCACCGCCGAATGAAGGAGCTGACCAACCAGACACCACATGCCTTCATCCGCAATACCCGTCTGCAATATGCCGAAAAGTTGCTGACCCACTCTAACAAGACGATAACAGACATCATGTTTAGCTGCGGTTTCTCCAACCCAGCCAGCTTCAGCACCATGTTCAAGAACTTTTATGGCTCTTCGCCTCGCGATTATATGCAGGCCCACCGGAAAATCTAGCCTTTTCACTGCAGAAAAGGCCAGATGTTTCCCAAAATAAAGTATTTGTTACATATAGAGATGTTTATGATACGCCTCGCAAAGTGTTGGTAACATTCTGTGGGGGTATATTTAAAAGGAAAGCGGTAACTTTGCAGCAGAATTCTGAATACATGTTTCAGCCATGAGTTCAGATACTCATTCTGTAATTTTAAACCCAATAATAAAATGAAGAAAATTGCAATCTTATCGCTTTCCCTGACGCTTGCAGCCGCTGCACAGGCGCAGACAGCTGAGTTTGACTATTTCAAGTATGCGGGCAATGATGCTCGCTTCAATGTTGAAATCGACAAGACTCACCAGTATTACAACCCGGTACTGGCTGGTTTCTATCCAGACCCATCACTCTGTCGCGTAGGCGACACCTACTATCTGGTAAACTCTTCGTTTACCTTCTTCCCAGGTGTGCCTCTCTCAACCAGTAAAGACCTGGTCAACTGGCAGCCTGCCGGTCATGTCCTCGACCGCACATCACAGGTTCCATTGAAGGGCCAGCAGGTATCAGCCGGTATCTTCGCACCAGCCATCAGCTATAACAAGAAGAACAAGACCTTCTATATGATTACCACCAATGTGGGAGCCGGCAACTTCTTTGTGAAATCAAAAGATCCTTCCAAAGGCTGGAGCGAGCCTATCTATCTGAAGAAGATTGACGGCATCGACCCTAGCTTCTTCTTCGATGACAACGGAAAGGGATATATCGTGCATAACGGTCCGGTAGTTGGCGGTGCCGACTATGAGGGTCAGCGTGCTATCCGCTGCTTCGAATTCGACGTGAAGGGCGACAGCATCAAGGGCGACTTCAAGGAGATTCTGCGTGGCGGAACCCATGTAGAGGCGCGTCCTATCTGGATTGAGGGTCCTCACCTCTTCAAGAAGGGCAAGTTCTATTATCTGATGTGCGCCGAAGGTGGTACAGGCGGATGGCACAGCGAGGTTATCCTGCGTGCCAAGAATCCGATGGGACCATGGGAGGAATGCCCTAACAACCCTATTCTTACCCAGCGTACCGGTCTCGACCCTAACCGCAAGGACCCAGTATCAAGTGCTGGTCATGCCGACATCGTAGAAGATGGCAAGGGTAACTGGTGGGCTGTATTCCTGGCTTGCCGTCCTTATGAAGAGGATATGTACAACACAGGTCGCGATACTTATCTCCTGCCGGTAACCTGGAAGAATGGATGGCCAGAGATTCTTGCCAAGAATACTCCTATCTCTACCGTTGGAGAGAAGGCTGGTTTGAAGCCTGCCGCAAAGAATGAGTTCTCAGGCAACTTCTCTTATGTGGATAACTTCGATGTAGATAACAATAAGGCGGGTCTGAAAGAGTTGAATCCACGCTGGATGTTCCTCCGCGACTTCGTTGACTGTTACAAGGTAGAAAACGGCAAATTGAAGTTCAATCTCCTGCCAGGCAACATCTACAAGCGTGAGCCGATGTCTGCCATCTGGGCACGTCAGCAGCACGGCACCTTCACAGCTGAGACAGAAATCAACTTTACTCCTCGCAACGACAAGGATATCGCAGGCTTGGCACTTCTCCAGAAGGAAGACCACAACTTCGTATTGGGTAAGACCATGAAGAATGGCAAGCTGATGATTACCCTGACCCGTGCCGAGAAGAACAACGTAACTATCGCCTCTGCTCCTATCAAGGGAGGTAAGCTGAAGCTGAAGGTAGAAGGTCATGACAGATATTATGATTTCTATTATGCTGAAGAAGGCGGCAACTGGCAGCTTCTTGCCAAGGGTGTAGATGCCTCTAACCTGAGCACCCAGAAGAGCGGCGGCTTCCTCGGTGCCTGCATCGGTCTCTATGCTTCTTCCAACAAGGAATAAGGATTTGAGAAAAGATTAACGTTTTAGGAATAGATAATAAAAGAAAAGGTTGATACCTCGCATTTTGCCTGGTATCAACCTTCTTTTTTTATTTATTCTTCACAATATCCAATGTCATTTTTCCTACCCAGATAGCGCTCTTGCCGTTCTGGTCGATTGACACCGGTTTGCCATCGAGATTGTTCAGATACTCCAACTGCTTGAAGTAGGTATGGCTATGACCGCCCAGTATCAGGTCGATGTCACGGGTAGCTGGGGCTACCTCGGAATCGTCGATGCCATCTATCTTCCAGCCCAGGTGGGAGATGCAGATGATGACATCACACTTCTCTTTCTTCTTCAATATCTCTGTCATTTCCTTTGCCTTGGCGATAGGATCGAGATACTTGATGCAGCCATAGTTGGCTTCGGTTACCAAGCCGGCAAGTTCCGGACACAAGCCGAAAACGCCAATCTTCAGTCCCTTGCGCTTGATAATGGTATAAGGCTTTACGACATTTGCCAGTTCGGTACCGGTGAAATCATAGTTGGAGCAGACGATAGGAAACTTCGCCATCTTGAAGATGCGCACCATGTTGTCTATTCCGAAATCAAACTCATGGTTTCCGATGGTAGCAGCATCATATTTCATCTCGTTCATCAGTCCTACTTCCACATCTCCCTTGAAGAGAGAGTAATAAGGTGAACCCTGCGAGAAATCGCCACTGTCAAAGAGCAGCAAGTCGGGATTCGCCTTACGCTCCTGCTTGATCATCGCCACCCTACGGAGGAAACCGCCACGATTGGCAGTTGCCGTATCTGCGAGATTCGGATTGATGGGCATTACGCATGAATGCGTATCGTTGGTATGGAGCACTACGAGTTGCTTTACCACCTTTGCCTCTTTCTTAGCTTTAGCCTGAACGGCTGCCGGCTGCATCATGAAGGATGCCAGAGCCAGACCTATATATAATAATGTATGTTTCATCAGAATTATCAACTATAAACTATTAACTATTCTACCACGCAGCGACCTTCAATCTTAGATTCCACCATCTTGCCCTGTGCCTGCATCTCACGGAAATAATTCATGATGATGTAGCGCACATTGTTCTCTTTCTGCTTAGGAGCAAAGACATCGGTTCCGCTCTTGAAGGCTACAAGCTGGTCATTACCTCCGGCAAGATAATCGAGGGTTGCAACGCGGTAATTCTTCTCCGGATCAACTGGTTCACCGTCCAGCGTAACGCTCTTCAGTTTTCCATCCTTGGTGATTACCATTCTAACAGCATGGCTCAAGCCTTCGCCGCCACGATGAGCTATCTGCTGGAAGAGTTCCAGAACCTTATCGCCCTTCAGGGTCAGGAAACAGATTTTGTTCTCGAAAGGAGCCATATCGTTCACATCGCCTACAGTAACCTTACCCTTGGCAAGATTAGAACGGATGCCACCCATATTGTAAACAGCGAAAACAGGCTGTTCTTCAAACTGCTTGCCACCCCATACCAGGATGTCACAGAGCAAGTTACTGAGTTCGCTCTCCGGACGGTGACGGGTCATATCATGAGCAATATGACCTACAACAGGGCCCATGATACTGTCTACCTTACTCTTATAAGGAGCGATAAATCGGGTAGCCTCAGCATCAGGCTGTGCATCCCATTTCTGATCAACCAATATTCGGGTTCTCTCCACCTTCGCCACCTTGTATTTCTGGGCGAAAGCCGGACTTGCCATCAGCAGCATCACCGTTGATGCAAGTGCCACCTTCATACCATTCTTTTTCTTCATATTTATTGTTATCTTAATGTTTTGGAGTGCAAAAATACAAAATAAATCTGTGAAATCCGTGAAATCTGTGGGAAAAGACGCTGACCAGAAAGAAAAATAGTTAAATCTGCGAGAAAAAAGAAAGAAAGTGTCTGAAAATTTGCGAGATACAAGAAAAAGTAGTAACTTTGCACCCGCTTTTCGGCGTAACCGCTGTTGTCTGGGCAGAAGTGTTGTCCAAGTCCATGTTGCGTTGGAACGACAAACAATTTTTAATTTTATACAAAAAATGGATTTGATTAAAGTTGCTGAAGAAGCATTTGCAACCGGCAAGAAGTTCCCTGAGTTCAAGGCAGGTGATACTATCACAGTCGCTTACAAAATCGTCGAGGGTACTAAGGAGCGTATCCAGCTCTATCGTGGTGTTGTTATCAAGATCTCTGGTCATGGTGACAAGAAGCGTTTCACAGTTCGCAAGATGTCTGGTACTGTAGGTGTTGAGCGTATCTTCCCTATCGAGTCACCAGCTATCGATTCTATCGAGGTGAACAAGCGTGGTAAGGTTCGTCGCGCTAAGTTGTATTACTTGCGTAAGCTTACTGGTAAGAAGGCTCGTATCGCTGAGAAGAAGACTGTAGCTAAGGGTGCAGAATAATTTTTCTTAGGAGACCTAATCAGAAAAAAATAAAGGGAATCCAGTCTCACGACCGGGTTCCCTTTTTTATATCTACAATCTTATACCGAAAAACAACTATCTTTACAATTCAATAAATCATGGCTGCCTACTAAACCAACCATGCTCCATTCTTTTATTTTTCGCCCGCATCATAATTCACGAGCCCATCCTCCGTGCCGTGTAAAGCACCTTGGAAATCATCCCAACTCTGGAATCCGGCGAGCAGCGCCAGCTTGTCCAAAGTCTGGCGGGAAGGCTTCTCCTTCCCTTTCAAAACATCCCACATTTTGTGGAAAACATGTGCCTTGCCAACCTTCTTTTCTATGTGTTCAGCAAGGACTTTCAAATCCTGTTTCATAACAATCCTCTCATACTTTACTAACTAGGAGCAAAAGTACTGAAAAAGAATGAAACAGAGTACATTTTTCCCGACTTTTTTATGTTTTGGGGTAAAAAAAATGCTTTATATCATAAAAATGCTGTTTTTTAGGGCTTTTTACGAAACAGAAGTCCAATATCTCAATCATTTTTTGTAACTTTGCGCCAAATTCCAAAATACATTTCTTAGAAGATGAAAGAATTAGCACTTAAGTACGGATGTAATCCAAATCAGAAACCTTCTCGCATCTATATGGATGACGGAAGGGAGCTTCCTATCGAAGTGATCAACGGCCGTCCTGGCTACATCAACTTCCTGGATGCCTTCAATTCCTGGCAATTGGTCAAGGAACTCAAGGCTGCTACAGGAATGCCTGCTGCCGCTAGTTTCAAACACGTTTCTCCTGCCGGTGCAGCTATCGGCTTGCCTCTGAGCGACACATTGAAGAAGATTTACTTCGTTGATGATGTCAAGTTTGAGCTCTCTCCATTGGCTTGTGCCTATGCTCGTGCGCGTGGCGCTGACCGCATGTGCTCTTATGGCGACTTTGTTGCGCTGAGCGATGTATGCGACGAGGCTACAGCCCTCCTCATCAAGCGTGAGGTGAGCGATGGTGTCATTGCTCCTGGCTATACTCCTGAGGCTATCGAGGTTCTGAAGGAAAAGCGCAAGGGTACCTACTGCGTTATCAAGATTGATCCTGACTATGTGCCAGCTCCTATCGAGCGCAAGCAGGTGTTCGGTGTTACCTTCGAACAGGGACGCAACGAGGTGAAGCTTGATGATCCTGCTCTCTTCGAGGATGTTCCTACCAAGAACAAGACTTTCACTCCTGAGGCTAAGCGCGATCTGATTATCTCGCTCATCACCCTGAAGTATACTCAGAGTAACTCTGTATGCTACGTAAAGGATGGTCAGGCTATCGGTATCGGTGCCGGCCAGCAGAGCCGTATCCACTGTACCCGTCTGGCTGGTTCTAAGGCTGATGAGTGGTGGTTGCGCCAGTGTCCTAAGGTGATGAACCTGCCTTTTAAGGAGAAGATCCGTCGTGCCGACCGCGACAATACCATCAATGTCTATATCTCCGATGAGTGGGAGGATGTATTGCAGGACGGCGTTTGGGAGCAGTTCTTTACAGAGAAGCCTGAGCCATTGACCCGCGAGGAGAAGAAGGCTTGGATTGCCCAAAACAAGGGTGTATCTGTAGGTAGTGATGCTTTCTTCCCATTCGGCGACAATATTGAGCGTGCTCATAAGAGTGGTGTTGAATACATAGCAGAAGCAGGCGGTAGTATCCGTGACGATCATGTTATTGATACCTGCGACAAGTACGGCATCGCTATGGCGTTTACTCACGTTCGCCTCTTCCATCACTAATTTATTATATAATTAAGGTATATGAGTGACATTGACGATATTATCATGGGCGGTATGGTCTTCAAGGGCGGCGGTGGTCCTAAGAAGGATGACGACGACAAGGTGAAGACCAAAGCTAAGAAGAAAAAGTACATAACGGGTGCTCACGGTAGTGGCTCTGCCCGTCAGAAGGCAAAGTATCGCCAGCAGAGAGCCAATCGTAAATCCCAGAAGAAGAAATAATACTTCTCTATCATAAATAAATGTTTCGCCCGTGTGCTGTATAATAACAGCGCACGGGCGAACTGTTTTCAGATAATGGAAAACATGAATAGAGTACTGGCAAGCGAAAGACAGCATACTGGTATAAGTAAGACAGCCCACTAGCAAGCGTATTGCCAGTGGGCTGTTCTTCTTAAACGGTTACTGGTTCTTTACACTCTTTACGCCCCTGCCCTTCGTTAGATGAAGGGTTACAGGCTTCAATTGATGCTTGCCGTGGTCATAAATGATAGCTGGATCCAGTCGTCTACCGCCAAAGCTAACCTCGAAATGGAGGTGCTCTGTGGTAGCCCTACCGGTACGGCCCGTCAAACCGATTACCTGACCAGCCTTTACCTTATCGCCCTTCTTCACCTTGTTCCTACTCTGATGACTGTAGAGCGTCTCGAAACCATAAGCATGCTTGATACGGATGCAGTTTCCGTAGCCATAGAAGGGTCCTGATGCAACAACCGTACCGTCAAAGGCTGCCACAATCTCATCATTCGGGCACGTCTTGAGGTCAACCCCCGAATGACGGCGCTTGCCACCATAAGGACTGATTACCTTGGCACCCGGCAAAGGATAAGCCCAGGCTGTCTTTTCTATCTTCTCCAAATCAAGCTCGAAAGTATTGGTAATGGTAAACGGATCATTAACCTCATCAGGGTCGAGCGTCATTCCATCTCCTATTCCACCCTTTTTCTTGCCAGATACCTCCTTGTCAGCCTCAGCATTTCTTCCTACAGAAGAATCCTTGCCACCGATAACCGAAGCAATGACACGGGCACCATGCTTGCGGAACTGCATAGTCTGGCGGCGCAACTTATGCGATTTCAACTCTACGAAAGTTTCCGGATTCAACCTACCGCCATTCACCATGATAGAGAAGTCACAATAAGTTTCCCCCTCCTTAGAGCCTACAATGGCAATCGTCTGTCCGGCATCCACATGCTGTCCAACCTTAACCAGGTTCTCGGCATTGTTGGCATAAACGGTTTCCAGACCGCAATCGTGGCGCACCACGATGACATTACCCATTGATTCCGACTTTCTGGAAAGTCGCACATAACCTTCGAGCATCGCCTTGACAGCATCGCCTTTAGAGGTAGAGATACGCAACACATGATTGTTCAGAAGGGTTGCTTTGCCCACAGGAAGCGGGAAGGAATATTCCTTAGCACGGAATATCTCAAAGTCTACATTAAATGCCTGACTCTGGGCAAAGAGACCGGGTGTTGCAATACTCACCTGCTGCTGTTCGGCTGCCGTGAATACATTTTTAGCGGGCATAAAACTGCTCAGCGAGAACACCATGAGTCCTGCCACAGCCAATAGCCGCAATCCTTTTTTCATTCTTTTCATTATTTACTTTTTCTTTCCGATTTTCAAAATATTCTATAAACTATTAACTATAAACTATAAACTGAAAAACATCCATTTCTCCCTCTCCGTTCTTACAGAAAAGGAAAAATGGATGTTATCTTGAAAACTATCTGATACTTACCTGCTACCAGGCTTTTACTTCAACAAGATGCCAGTATAGATTCTGCCGCTCTCGATACCCAGCTTTCTGGCAGAGAAGTACTCATCGCTATGGGCAAAGGTACAGATGCCACAATCCTGGATATTCTCTTCGGCCACTCCACAATGCAGAAGAATCTGTCTGTTGCAGAGCGGAAGATTAAGATGCCATTTCAGCGGCTGCACAATATTACCCTCAGCAGCCAGACGCTCACGCTCAGCAGGATCAACCGAGAAGGCGGCATTAGGACGCTGTTCGGCAATCTCTTCCATAGGGAAAGCTGCCTGCTCGAACGCCTCGTAAACCTCATCGCCCACCTCGAAATGGTCGAACGAAATGCCCGGACCTATCACCGCCTTCAACTTCTTCGGGTCGGTATGATAGGTAAACGCCATCTCCTGAATGGTTTTATGCACGATGCGAGCCAGCGTACCACGCCAGCCGGCATGGATGGCAGCCACAGCATGATGCTCCTCATCATAAAGAAGCACAGGGATGCAATCGGCAGTAGAAACACCGATACATACACCTTTCTGGTCAGTCATCACGGCATCTACACCTTCGAGCACCATCTTGCGGATATTCTCAGGCATGGTGAGAAACTCGCCGGCAATATTGCGCACCTCTACTCCATGCACCTGATGGGGCATGATGATATGGGCTGTATCAATACCCAACTCTGTGGCAAGACGCTTGCGGTTCTCGGCAACATGCTCGGCAAAATCGCCGCAATATTCGTTGATATTAAATTCGCCATAGTTGCCCTGGCTTACTCCTCCCTTGCGGGTAGTAGAGAAAGCCATGACACCAGCGGCTACCTGATATTCTTTGATCATAACATTTACTCGTATTCGAAATCATCGAGGTCGTCAACATCCTCGATTTCATCCTCATCAATATATTCTACTACATCCTCGCCCTCTGCAGCCAGTTCCTGCTGGAAGCGAGACATATCCTTGTCACGGTGAACAAGCGTATCTTCGGCAGTAATCTCCTGAAGCTTGTTGCTCTCAGAATTGAGTTCCTTCCAGAGCACGTCCTTCAGTTCCTGAATACCCTGTCCGGTAACAGAGGAGATGAAGACCACCGGAAGATCGGTAGGCAAAGTTTCCTTGAGCATTTCAATCAGTTCTTCGTCGAGCAGATCGCACTTGGTGATAGCCAGCACGCGATGCTTGTCGAGCATCTCTGGATTGAAGTTCTTCAGTTCACCCAGCAATACTTCATATTCTTTCTTGATGTCGTCAGTATCGCCCGGAACCATGAAGAGCAGCAGAGAGTTGCGCTCAATATGGCGGAGGAATCGCAAGCCCAAACCTTTTCCTTCGCTCGCGCCCTCGATGATGCCAGGAATATCAGCCATGACAAAACTCTGGTGATCGCGATAATCTACGATACCCAGCGATGGTTCGAGCGTAGTAAACGGATAGTTTGCAATCTTAGGACGGGCACTTGATACGGCACTCAGCAAAGTTGACTTACCGGCATTAGGGAAACCTACCAGACCTACATCGGCAAGGAGCTTGAGCTCCATGATGATGGTCATCTCCTGCATAGGTTCGCCCGGCTGTGCATAGCGAGGAGCCTGGTTGGTAGAGGTACGGAACTGGAAGTTGCCCAATCCGCCACGACCGCCCTTGAGGAGCAGAACTTCCTGCCCGTCATAAGCCACATCGCATACAAACTTGCCTGTTTCGGCATTATATACCACGGTACCACAAGGCACATCGATATAAATATCCTTGCCATCGGTTCCATGACACTTATCACGGCCACCATTTCCACCATGCTCGGCAAAGAAGTGGCGCTGATACTTGAGGTGCAGCAACGTCCAGTAGTTATGGTTGCCGCGGAGATAGATGCTTCCTCCACGTCCGCCGTCGCCACCGTCAGGACCGCCGTTAGGCTGGTACTTTACGTGGCGCAGGTGCATGGAGCCCTTGCCACCCTTACCAGAGCGGCATTGTATCTTTACGTAGTCTACGAAATTGGATTCAGCCATTTATTCTTTTCTTTTTATTTATTTAATGAATAAATCTTCCCCACCATAGCGGGGAAGATTCTTTATCTTGATTACAAGTTGTCGATTACATTGCAAACACGAGCGAAGATCTCATCTACAGTACCGAGACCCTCGATGTGGTGATGAATGCCTTCCTTCTCATACCAGTCGATGAGCGGAGCAGTCTGTGTATGATAAACATTGAGACGCTTCTTGATAGTCTCCTCGTTATCATCAGAACGGCCGCTTTCCTTACCGCGGTTAATCAGGCGAGCCATCAGCTCATCCTCAGGAACAGCCAACTCAATCATCGCAGCAATCTTATGACCACGCTCAGAAAGCATCTTCTTCAGAGCCTCAGCCTGTGGAGTGGTACGTGGGAAACCGTCGAAGATTACACCAGCGTGATCCTTACCGAAGCTATCGTATACACTTGCGAGGATGTCAATCATCAACTCGTCTGGAATCAACTGACCATTGTCGATATAACCCTTAGCAGTCTTACCAAGTTCTGTACCGTTCTTGATTTCGTTACGAAGTACATCACCTGTAGAAATGTGACCGAGACCATACTTCTCGATCATCTTGTCGCTCTGTGTGCCTTTACCTGCACCTGGAGCGCCGAAAATTACGATATTTTTCATTTTTACCTTAATATATATATAAAATATTTATGTTGTGTCAGAAACTTAACTATATTTATTAACCCACTTCTGCCCCTTTGGAGACAAAAGAACTGCAAAAACAATTCCAAAGAGAACTGTTACAACGCCTAAGAAAAATAATGCATCCATTTTATGTCCTCCTATTTTTCTACAATGGTGTAGATGTCGCGGAGGTTTCTGCCTTCTTGGTCATAATCCAATCCATATCCCACGATGAAATCGTTAGGGATTTCCATAACAGCATAGTTGATATCAAGATCAACCTTCAAGTTGCCTGGTTTCACGAGGAGGGAACAAATTTCGATGCTGGCTGGGTTCATCTTCTTCAGGTCTTCAATCATGTGAGCCATGGTGAAACCGGAATCTACGATGTCCTCTACGATAACCACGTGGCGGCCTGCCAAATCCTGGTTCAAACCCATCAGGGTCTTCATGCTGCCCGTAGAGGAGGTACCCTCGTAAGAAGCATACTTCACGAATGAAATCTCGCTTGGCACGGTAATCATTCGCATCAAGTCGGCTGCAAAGATAAATGCGCCGTTCAATACTGCCAAGAACACGGGGGTCTTGCCTTCATAGTCCTTGTTCAGACGGTCTGCTACGACCTGTACTTTCTTCAGAATCTCAGCCTCAGGAATCGATGTTTTGAAGCTCTTATCCTTAATCTTTACTATGCTCATAGTCTGTTCTATAATAATATTTTCTGCAAAATTACGAAAAAAACATGAAACTTCGTGCTTTCATCAACTATTTTTTGTACTTTTGCATGAAAATAACCGTTTATCTGCATGAGTTGACAAATTATCACGACAGTTCGCGCAGATAATACTAAGATTATCAGATAATATGAAGATTTTCACAAGCGCTCAGATTCATGAGTTGGATAAATACACCATTGAGCACGAACCTATCAGTTCGCTCAACCTGATGGAACGTGCAGCCAAAGCGCTGACACGCGCCATAGAAGAGGAATGGTCTAACCGCACTCCAGTAGTTGTCTTCGCCGGTCCGGGAAATAACGGCGGCGATGCGCTTGCTGTGGCGAGAATGCTCAGCGAGGATGGATATGATGTAAGTGTATACCTCTTTAATGTACAGAACAAACTGTCGGCAGACTGTCTTGCCAACAAGAAGCGTCTGCTGGATGCAAAGAGAGTGAAATTTACTGAGATTATCACTAACCTGGACCCTCCTAAGCTCAATGCAGAAACGCTGGTGGTGGACGGACTCTTTGGTAGCGGACTCAACAAACCATTGGCTGGCGGATTCGCCGCGATGGTGAAATATATCAACCAGAGTCCTGCCAAGGTAGTAAGCATCGATATCCCTTCGGGACTGATGACCGAGGACAATTCCTATAATATCCATGCCAACATCATCCGTGCCAGTCTGACCCTTACCCTGCAGCAGAAGAAACTGTCGATGCTGATGGCGGATAACCAGCAGTACCTGGGCAGACTGCGCGTTCTCGACATCCGACTTTCCCAGGAATTCATCCAGAATACGGAGTGCCAGTGCCGCATACTCGAAGAGAACGACATCCGTCCGCTCCTGAAATCGCGCAGCGACTTTGCCCATAAAGGCAGCATGGGTAATGCGCTGCTCATAGCGGGAAGTTACGGCATGAGCGGCGCTTCGGTATTAGCCACCAAGGCTTGTCTGAGAACCGGTGCGGGCAAGGTAACAGCGCATACCCCAAAGCGGAATTATGAAATCATGCAGATTTCGGTACCTGAAGCGGTAGTGCAGATGGATGCAGAAGAAACCATATTCAGCGAACCGGTAGATACAGAGATGTTCGATGCGCTGGGCGTAGGTCCCGGATTGGGACAGAACGAGACAACAGCCATCGCCCTCATCGCCCAACTGCGCCGTGCTACCTGTCCGCTCGTCATTGATGCCGATGCGCTCAATATTCTTTCCAGCCACAGGGCGTGGATGCAGCAGTTGCCAAAGAATATCATCATGACACCTCATCCGAAGGAGTTCGACCGGCTTGCCGGCAATGCGAGCAGCAGCTGTACCGAAAGACTGATGAAGGCAAGCGAACTGGCTGAACGACTCCAGGCATACATTATATTAAAAGGACATTATTCTGCACTCTGCCACCCTGACGGAAAGATTGACTTCTGCAGTACGGGCAACAGCGGTATGGCTACAGCAGGCAGCGGTGATGTGCTGACAGGTATCATCACCGGCCTTCTGGCTAGAGGATACAAACAGGAAGATGCCTGTCGCCTAGGTATGCATCTTCATGGTCTGGCTGGCGATCTTGCTGCCAAAGATCTGGGCAAAGAGAGCCTCATCGCCAGCGACATCATCCAGTATCTTCCGAAAGCATTTCTCAGATTGGAAGAATAATTATCAAGAAAATAAGAATATCCATAAAAGTCAGGAGTTCTCGGCTTCTGACTTTTTTACTTGTTTCTGCGCATCATAGAACCTTACTTCCAAGGTTCTCCTCAAATCATCGCGACGGTCCATATTCAACTTTTTGCGGATATGGCAACGCTGGCTGGTGATATTTGATTCACTTTTATTGAGTTCTGCACAAATTTCCTTTAAAGTATGCCCCTGAAGAATCAGCTTGCATATTTCCTTTTCGCTGAACGTAAGCCCATCACAAACCTGATCCCACGCCACTCTATCCAATTCTTCATTAAACAGATGTTTAGAAGCATGGGTTATAATCTTCTCCCGGACATCAGGAGTCAGACGCTTCATCAGGCTTTCTGCTGCTTCCGGTTCATTATCCTTCAAATCGGCAAGCATATTCAACGCCTTGTTTTCAACCCGAGCCATCCGTTTCGGCTGGCGCAACCCCTTGGTTACAATACTCATATTATATACTGCCACATAAACCAGCATCATGAAACCCAGAAAAATCGTCTTCATACTGAACAGAGCTGGCACAAGCGGAGTGCTGAACAGGTATATCAGCAACATCGGTATCATACCCACCGTGATGATGATACAAGTCTTATACAAGGTTTGGCTCAACGCTGTAATAGCCAGGATAAAGACGACAAACAGGTTGCAGATAACGCTCAAATTATCATTAGCAAAACCGAAATTGATGCAAAATACGCTATCAAGAGCCAGTTTGGCGAACATCAGAAAGTAAAGAGAAGAAATACCTTTCACGAAAGCTATATTCCGTTTCCAGACCAGGAACTGCAGGATGCAGAACACGAATGTATGCAAGCCACAGAGGCTTAAACCATAAGGTTCTTTCACAAGCAGAAAGAGCATAATATGATAAGGTATGATAATCAGCTCGCTTATCGTCAGAAGTAGAAAGGCGATAACGCGTCGGCGATCTACCACACCACAATATTGAGGGCATAAATGATGCTCTACCCTCACTATCAGGTTTACAATGTCATTCTTCAGTTTCATTTCGTTTTGGTTATTTTCTTAAATCTTGCTTATGCTTTCGTAAGTCAAACGGCTCTTTTTCTTGGAAATTGCCATTTTTTTAGGGATTTATTGATTCCGGCTGCAAAATTACAAATAATATAAGAAATCCTTGTTCAATTATCAGAAAATCGTACAACTTTAACGATTTTAAGCATAAATCAGTGTACTATTTTGTTAAAAAGGGCATTTTTCAGTATTTTTCAGTGCTTAAAAATTTGGTTGTATCCAATATTCGTTCTAATTTTGCGCCAGAAAACCAACGATATGAGATACAGACGAACTAAAAAGTAAGTTGAAAGTAAACTGAAAGGAGAAAAAGAACAGTTGAAAGTAAACTTCAGGAAACAAGAGTTCTCAGTAGATTCAGGTATTGGTGATTATTATAAAAGAGTAGTAAGAAAGTAAAAGGTGATTCTAAATCACTCAACGTGTTTTTAAAAAAAGAAAAGATTAATTGAGGTATGAAGAAAAGGATTTTTATTGCGTTAGTAGCACTCGGCAGCCTAATCTGTCCTGCTCTAGCGCAGGAAACTGCGGTAAAGACCAACTTGCTGTATGATGCAACGACAACCATGAACTTGGGTGTTGAATTCGGTCTTTCTCCAAAATGGACACTTGACGTATCCGGAAACTACAATCCTTGGACGTTTTCAAAGAACAAGAAATGGAAACACTGGCTCGTTCAGCCAGAGGCCAGATACTGGTTCTGCAACAAAATGATGGGTTCATTCATCGGCTTCCATGCCTTGGGTGGATCGCACAACATCGGTGGCATGGATCTTGACTTCAAGTTCCTGGGCACTGATTTCTCTAAGCTGAAAGACTATCGGTATGAAGGATGGTTTATAGGTGCAGGTGTAGCTTACGGCTACGCTTGGGCTCTCTCGAAACATTGGAATCTGGAAGCTGAACTTGGTGTAGGCTATATCTACTCTAAGGCAGATAAGTTTAACTGTGCTCAATGCGGAGATAAACTTGAAGATGACAAGGCACACAACTATGTGGGCCCGACGAAAGCAGCCCTCAACTTAGTGTATGTTTTTTAAAAAGAATCAGTGATGAATACATATAACATAATAGGTAGTATGTTCGGAGCCTTGCTTATCGCTCTTCCTATAGCAGCCGATAATACCCAGCAGGCTTACAAGAATCTGAAAATCCAGAATAAGGCAATCAGAAAGGTTGGCAACCAGGTGAAAGTGGCTATGGACTTGAACCTCGACCAAATTCAGCTTGCCAGCAACAAAGGTCTCATCTATACCCCAATGATCCTCAACGAAAAGGATACGCTCTTCATGCCGAGTGTTGAGGTGATGGGTAAAAAGAGATATATTTATTATCAGCGTAACCAGAAAACGGCTACGGCAAACCCACTCATCGTGGCACTCCGTAAGAACAAGACAGCACAGACGCTTCATTATGAATACGCCGCTCCGTTCAGCGACTGGATGAAGAACTCAAACTTCGCCATCAGCAATGATGCCTGCGGTTGCAACCAGCAACTTCTCGACGAAGGTATCCTGAATCCGGAAGGACGTGCATTCTCTACTCCGAAGAATCTCTTCAACGCTTATGTCCAGCCTAAGGCAGAAGCCGTAAAGGCAAGAAAGGAGAATGGTTCTGCCCGTTTGAACTTCAAGGTGAACAAGTGGGATATCCTGTACGATATGGGCAACAATGCCAACGAACTGGATAATATCCGCAAGACTCTCGACCTTGTGAAGAACGATTCGGATGTTACTATCACCAAGATAACCCTCCACGGCTATGCATCACCAGATGGCAGATATGCCAACAACAACAAGTTGTCGCATAACCGTACACAGGCGCTTTTGAAGCATATCCTGAAGATCTATCCTATTTCTTCAAAATTGTTTGCGGCCACAGCTACAGCAGAGGACTGGGCGGGAACCATCAAGTATGTAAATGAGAATGATATTCCTCAGAAGGAAGCTGCACTTGAGATTATCAACAGCAACATGCAGCCAGATGCCAAAGAGAAAGCATTGCTCAAGAAGGCTCCTCAGGCTTATCACTATCTCCTGCAGAATGTATGGCCATCACTTCGCCGTACCGACTATACGATAGAATATGATGTTCAGGCATTCAATGTAGAAAAGGCTAGAGAGGTTATCAAGACCCGTCCTCAGAAACTCTCTCTCCAGGAGATGTATCTGGTAGCCCAGACTTATCCTAAGGGTAGCGCCGAATTCAACAATGTTTTCGACATAGCTGTAAGAATGTTCCCTGAAGATAAGCTTGCCAATCTCAATGCAGCCTCAGCAGCCATCGAACGTGGCGACAAGGTGAGTGCAGAGAAATATCTCCTGAAAGCAGGCGACAGCGCCGAGGCAAACAATGCCCGCGGTTGTCTGGCTGCCATGAAGGAAGACTATCAGACAGCCAAGCAATACTTTGAGAAAGCTGTTGCCGGTGGTTTGAAGGAGGCGCAGGAAAACCTGAATAAGGTAAACCAGGCGCTTTAAAGTAAGTATGTACTTTCTAATTATATAAGTATAAGTTAAAAGATGATATTAAATACGATCTGTTTTCAGCGGATTGTGCCAATATGTGCGAAACTTAATTTTGAGAACAAGAATTAATTAAATATATTGTATAACTTTTTTTGTATTAAGTAAAAAGATTATGAAAAAAATGAATTTGCTCGTAATGAGCTTGGTTTCAGCCGCAGCTTTGTCTTTCACTAGCTGCAGCAGTAATGATGATTTGGATGGTAACAAAGCAGGTCAGGCTAAGGTAGATCAGTTCTACATGACATTGACCATTCAGACTCCTAACAGCAATGGTACAAGAACTTCATTAAAAAATGATCTTGCCGCAACAGCTGCAGAGTCTGATGTAACAAGTGGTACATTCTACTTGGTTGATGCCAACAACGAGATTGTGTTCACTCACACTATCAGCAAAGATGAGTGGGCAGAAAAGAAGAATCCTACACAGGGCACAAATGGTAAGACTACACTTCAGGTTCCTGTAAAAAATGTAACTGCAGGTACAAAATATAGTGTATATTTCCTGGCTAACACAGCAAGTGAGTCACCACTTACAGATGTTTTTACTTCTAATAACAAGTTTGCTACAGAATACTCTAAAGCTAACAACTTCGCTATGTTCAACCAGAACGATGCAGACGTAAAGGGAAACAGCCATACTGTTGTTTTCACATCTGACAACAAGGATGCAAATTCTGCAGCAAAGGTTAGCAGCACTATCAATATCGAGCGTCTCACAGCACGTATTGATGAGCCAAAGTCTGAGGCATCAGCCATTAAGCCTTACGCTGTAGATGCTAATGCTAGCGATGAGGAAAAGAAAGCTAACGCAAATGCTGTCAAGGCAGTTAAGAGCTTAAAATTGACAAGTTATGCCATCTCAAATGTTGCCAACAAGACAAATGTTATGCAGCAGTGGGCTGATGCAACTACCCTTTCAATTCCAACTGGTATCACTTACTTCCAGCCAACAACAGAATTCGGTACAAAGACTTTGCTTCAGAACTATAACTACTTCAATGCTGTAACAACAGATAGATCACAAAAGGATTATATCTTCGAGAACAACTCTAGTGATGCTGCAACTTCTATGTACTTCGAGTACACAGTAGAGCTCAGTGATGACTATAAGACAAATGCAGACTTCGAGGATGGTACATTCTATCGTTACAACAAGGTTATTTATAGCAGAATCCAGGACATCATCGACGCTTACAAAGATCAAAAGGCTATCTTTAATGGCCAGACCAAAGATGCAGTTGTTGACGAATTGAAAGCTGCTAAAAATGACGCAACAGATCCAGAGGCTAAGCTGGATGAATTCCGCAAGAAGTATGATATCGAGGTCTTCAACGCTGGTAAGACATACTATGTTCAGAAGATTAAAGATCAGTATCTCGGTGTAGCCAACACTATCCAGCGTAACAGCATCTACCTGTTAAATGTAAAGAACATATTTAATGTTGGTGCCCAGGTTCCTAATGGTGGTCCAGATGACCGTACATTGTACTATCTCGATGTTGAGGTTTCTGTTAACCCTTGGGTTCTCAACAACCAGGACGTTGATTTGAAGTAATATTCCGTCATACCAGAAAGATAAAATATAAATACTTATATATATACCAAGACTCTCGGGGGAGCAATCCTCCTCCGAGAGTTTATCAATCAAACGTTCGTTCTGAAAAGAACGAAAACATTCTTAAAAGATAACTAACATTGCCGCCCATGTATAAAAGGTGGGAGATACAAAGACGTGCCGTCATACCCCCAACCCGAAAGACTGGCACTTTTCATCCTTAGATAATAACGATGCCGAAGGCAACGAAACAGAGAGCTGATGAAGCAAAAATATTCGCTACCTACGGCACTCTCTATATAAAATAAGTAAAAGTAAAAGATTATA